>Ga0172371_10000966_pt1 | contig 45401 bp, 35 predicted proteins | sample Lak12m_FD_114543 | JGI IMG/M metagenome (GOLD analysis project Ga0172371, IMG submission 114543) | Freshwater microbial communities from Kabuno Bay, South-Kivu, Congo - kab_022012_12m | ecosystem: Environmental > Aquatic > Freshwater > Lake | place: Democratic Republic of the Congo: South-Kivu... | reverse complement strand
GTCGGCCTGCAGCCGCAGGGCGGGCGTTACTTGGGTTGGATTTTGTATTCGTTTCTTCATTTTTTTCTTTTCTGTCGCTTGCTTTGGATCACATGCCCCGCCTTGCTGGTTGCAGGCTTGTTATGGCGCGTTTTTAAATCTTTTGATCTCTTCGTTGCTAAATGTCCATTCCGGAGTTCCCAAATGCTGCCCAAAATCAGTTGAATACCATGGGTCTATCAGTTTATTATAAGGATCTGCTAAAATTTGGATTTCTTGCGCTGGCATATAACTCTGAGCGAGAAGAAAGATTTTCTTTCTTGTTGTTGAGTCAACTGCTATATCAACAACAAGTGCTGCATGACCCGGTGAACCACACTTGATAAAAATGTCTCCTATTTCTAACTGATCAATTGTGATTGTCTTTAACTCTTTTGATAATGAGAGTGTTCCGGCGTATGTGAATACGAACTCAAGATAACTCCAGAAGTCTTTATATGTATTCGATAGGGCAGTGGTTTGTTTCCAGTATGTTTGATTACCATTAACAACCACTCTTTTGCCTTTTATCCATTCAGAATAATCAACACGAAATCCGTTAGTTAAGTCAAAGTGAATTTTATCATATTGACCTTGACTATAAAAATATTCCGCTCGCAGTCTTATTATTGCATCGGCACATTGATGAAGGTCTTTATCTCCAATGGGTAGATTTATTACAGCACAGTAGACCCAGTTATTTCCCTTTTCTTTTCCGTTATAAAGTTTAACGATTGATCCATTTGGTAAAAGAGGTAGGTTTCTAAGATATGAAGAGAATGAACCTGGTTCAACTTTGATTCTTGAAAAGCCTGAAGGTGGTAGAATCCTAGATTCAAGGTTGTTGCCGTTTGGATTTAGAGTAGCTTGTGTTTCATTTTCAACATTGGATTTATCAATTTTTGACGACGATTCTTGACCACAGGCTTGAAAGGTAATGCAGGCAATTAAACAAAATATGTTGGTTATTCCTTTCATACTAAAATGCGCCATAACGTGTGGCCTGTAAATGCTGCAAAGGTCGAGCGCTGAATCGAAGATATAACGCTGGTTTTGTAGCATTTACAGGCATGTTACCTGCCGTAATTATTGAATATTTTATTCTTTACTCCATCGTTACCAAATATTATCTCGGTGACATAGTTGTCAGAAAAAATTCTCTTTGAATAACCAATATTTTTATTATTACGTACATCAATAATGAATAAAATACTGTCATTAAAAATTATAAAATTATTCTTTTTTATCTCAGGATTCAGACAGTCATATTTTATCCATGTATTTTCATCACGTATATTTTTAAATGGAATGTTCAAATTTTGTCTTACATTTTCTATCCCATTACTATCAAAAATTTTAGGGGATGCATACCAAAGAAAATCTCGAATTGCATCATCTTCAAATTCATCGATTCGATAATTAGCATTATACCCTCTATTATACATGCTATCTGTTAAATAATAAAATGCCGAATCGGGATTAAAACGATTGTATATCTCATAGAAAGGGAGCATTGGAGCAAATGAATATGTGTATTTTTTTGATTTGTTAGTTATTGTTTTTCTTATGTTATTTTTCCTATCTAAATATGCCCAATTGACTTCAATATAATAATCGAAAGAAAAAGCAGTATCACAAGATATGTTATTAAAAAGAAATCTAAATTCATAGAAAACTTCTGATTTTAATGGTATTTCTGTGACAATTTTATTGTTTAAAATTGATTCTACTCTATTTTGCTTGGAACCAATTTTGAATATTGGATATACGAATGAGTCTCTATTGATATCAATAGGCACATCAAAAATTTCAAAATTTGGTCCTCCTTCACCTTTACCGAAATAGGAGAAGAAGTAATCCGGTTCTTTATCATATTTTCTAACAATATGTAATTGAATCGATTCAATATTGGAATTATTTCCGTTAATAGTAAATATATTGTCAGGATAAACAGTAAAATCATATTTTCCATAAATACGATCTTGCCAATATATATCTAAATATGACATATTGTTAGTATCTATTCGATATTTAAATTCGTAAAGTGGCGAAGAATATGATTCAGTAACTATATGTTTTATTCTATACATAACGACTTAAATAACACAGCATAATTTATGCAATATATCATTGTGTCTATCCCAAATATTCAATTGTTCTTTGACATTTTTTACGAGAGAATCAAGTGAAGGAAAAAACTGGTTATGTGTGCAATTTTTCCTTACCAGTTTCCACACGCGCTCTATCGGATTCAGTTGAGGGCTATAAGGTGGCAAAAAGAGAAGGATTATCCTATCGCGGTTTTTATCAAGCCATGGTTTAAGAAGCACCGCATGGTGATATCTGGCATTATCCAAAACCACAATCAGTCGTTTCTTTTTGCCACCTCGTTTTGAAAGCAGCTTAAGGAATTCTCCGAATGTTACTGCGTTGAAAACAGGCTTCATCATGTATATCAACTTACCGGTCGTCAGGTTCACAGCACCGAACAATGAGATACTTTTTCTGGTTGGAGCATGAAAAACAATAGGATCCTTCTCTTCGGGAGGAATCCACATTGTGCAACGGGAACCATGTTGCTGGAAGTGACATTCATCCAGGCTCCAAATTTCATTCATCGGATCTTTTGCTAATTTTCGAAGTTTTTTTAAAAGCCTTTTGCGCGGATGGATCCGCTTGAGCAATGACGGGACGAGGTTTTCTCCTGCGAAAACCAAATTTGTGAAAAATTCGCTGACACTGCCGAACCCCAATTTCTATACCATACTGTTCGTTTAGGTGATGTGCCAACAATTTACCATCCCACAGGTTTTGATCATATCCGAATTCTTTGGGATGCTTCCGTAAATCCTTGCTCAGCTTGTCCCACTGCTTTGCATTAAGAGATGCAGGCCTTCCAGGTCTTTCAACATCAAACAGTCCAGTGAATCCATTTGTGTTAAAATCATGTACCCACCTTTGGATCGTTGTGGAATCATGACCAAGAACTTCACCTGCCTGGTAGCAACTCATGCCTTTGCTCACAAGTAAAACACCATGCAAACGATGATCATACCTTGAATCCTCGCTGCGAAGTATTTCCTGCTGTATGGCTACTTGCATTATCTCGTTATCTTCAATCTCAATTCGTTTCATTATCTTGCCTTTTAAGAATATTTCAGGCAAATATAATAAATATTTTTATACTGTATTATTTATGTCGTCGTGTATAGAATAATTAACCACTTCCTCTTCGAAAAAAAGTGGCCTTATTATATCCTGAAAAATGCCCCCTAGTACTCCAATAATAACAAGTATTGCCCACCATTGAAGTTTATGGGCCGAACAAAAGAAAAATTTGCAATTGTTACTACATCTTTGAAGTTTTTTTGTTAGTCCAAAACACCTCATCTAGTAAATTTTTATTATGGCAGGTAACATTTGGGCAGCGTCGGAATTGCTGGTATATTATCCTTGTCCTCTGGTTTTTTTGGGTTTGTGTTGATTTTATATCATGTTTTAACGGGGTAAATTCAGGGAGTCGGGAGAGAAGCGATGTCATTAGATGGTTGAGGGATCGTTGTTACTGAATGTCATATCAATATATTCAGAACAAATATAGATGTTCTTTTTGTATATGCAATGTGTTCGTGAAAATTATTCTAACTCCAACTTATCCATCGGATTGACGATCTGGTTGAATCCTTTCGTGGTAATATGTGTGTATACCTCCGTGGTCTTGCTGCTTTCGTGCCCCATCAATGCCTGGATGTACCTGAGGTCCGTTCCGTTCTCCAAAAGATGCGTACCAAAACAATGACGTAAAGTATGAACGGTTACATGCTTCCTGATCCCTGCCTTCCGGTATGCTGCCCGGGCAATTGCCTGGACACTCCCTCCGCTGTATGGTCCACCCTTCATTCCTTCAAATAACCACTCTTTCGGCCGGTACTCCCGGATATAGGCACGAAGTAATGGCAATACCTTTTTTGAAAGCAATGTGTACCGGTCTTTCCGCCCTTTCGACTGTCGCACAAACACTTGCATCCGGGTGCTGTCAATATCTTTGATCCGTAAGTTCAACAATTCACTCAGTCGTAATCCGGAAGAGTAGATCATCATAATGATCGCTTTGTGCTTGAGGTTGTCAATCCCCCTGATCACCCGTGCCACTTCCTCTTCATTCAGCACTACCGGCAACTTTCGCTCCCTCCGCGGCCGCTCTACCAGATAGATCTTTCTGGGCTCGCCGAGAAGCCGCTCATAATAGAACTTTATCGCATTGATCGACTGATTCTGATACGAAAGGGAAACTTTCCGGTCAATGACCAGGTATTGCATAAAACGTATAATCATCTGCTCATCCATCCTTTGAGGATCTTGCTCGGGATAATAGTTCATGAATTCTTCTAACAAACTGCAATAGGTCCTTACGGTGTTGTCGCTGTATCGCAGTTCAATCAGTTTTCGACGGTATTCCGGCGGACATCTCCTGTAGTTTTCAACGTCATGAGGAGAGATCCGGGGGGCTTTCTCCGTTTGCCCGCTCTCTTCTTCGTAGATAACACGCAAACACTCTTTTTCAATGATACTTCTGAGCTCGTCAAGAATTTTTGCAGAGTATGGAACCGTCCACCGTTTGCTTTGTGTATCCCACCGATGGTATGGCAATGCCTTGATACACCGGATCAACATCAGGTTGTGAACAAACGTGAGCCTGAGTCGGCCCGAAAGGGTTCTTACAATCAATACTTCATCTTTTCTGATCCTCCTTTCCTCTTCCGTTGAACCTGATACCTCAAGAAATTCATGCTCCGTCAGATTCCGTATCCGGCCCTGAAAATATTCGAGTAACAGATCCAGGGTCCCGGGATAATTCGGAATAATCCAGCAGAATTGTTTCTTGTCCCAACGACTGTACCGTATCGAACGAATAAACCGGATATCCGGCTGATTCTTTGGAAGATGAATGATGATGGTCCTCCCGAGAACCTCAATATCAACATTCTCCTGGATGCCTGGTTCGCTGCTTCCGGGCCGAACCGCTTCTGAAACAGGTGTTCCTTTCCCCCCTTGTTTCCCCTGATAATCGACGTCAGGGAACAGCCTTTTGACTTGCGCAAATACTTCGGGGGTATAGGGTACATGCCAGATCTTACCCATAGCACTATATGTCACCCCTGGAATCGTACGGATCTTACGGATAACCTCCCGGTCAAACGTAAAATCCAACCTGATCCGCGGTTCCTGGCCAAATACAATTTTTGATGCCTTCATTCGATTGTGGATTTAACTATTGTTATACAGAGATAAATTGAACTTCTCGTTGTTTCGATTGTTGTTATCCAGTCAAATCAACGGGTAAAATAACATTACGCTCCTACATTAATCGTAAAAAGGTGGGAAAGGTTTAACCCGGAAAGATTTTTTTTGGAGTAACCTCACCGAATGAGCGATAAATACGGGTAGAGTCGTCTCCCGGTCCACCCAACAGCCTGTCCACCCATCCCTATTCCGGATTCACCCCCTTCTTTCCGTCATTCACCGGAAAATGTTTTCCAGGTAAAACACATCGGAATAGTTTTGTGATCGGATTCACAAGAAGCCCCCAAACCCCCTGAAGGGGGCTTACACTCTCTCGGGTGGATCTGCCTTCAAGAGCGAAGGAAGTCCCCTTTAGGGGATTTAGGGGTAAAATAGCGAAAAGCAAAAAGCAAAAAGCGAAATAAAATGAAACCACTGCAAATCTTCCTTCTTCTTCTCCTGGTGCCCCTCCTCGGTTTTTCCCAGGCACCTCCTCAAACGCGTGTAATAGGGATTGACGAATGCCTGAGCCTGGCGGTGCAAAACAGCGTGCGGCTGCAGATCTCCCTGCTGGAACAACAACGCCTGCAGTACCAGCGCCGCGAAACCATCGGTCAGGGTTTGCCCAACATCAATTTCAACGGGGGATGGGACGACTATGTGAACCTCCCTACACAGCTGATCCCGGGAGAGTTCTTCGGAAAGCCCGGAGAGATGATCCCGGTACAGTTCGGTACCTCTTTCAACATCTCAGGATCGGTGGATGCCAGCCAGATCATATACAACCAGGCTTTCCTGATCGGCCTGAGGATCACAAGGCAGTTCCTTGCTCAAAACACCCTGGAGACCGAACGCCTGGAGACCGAACTGGTGGCAGAGGTGTCCAAAGCCTACTACCTGGCCCAGATCACCCGCCAGCAGATCGGAAACCAGATGAATGTGATGGAAAACCTCGATTCATTGCTCGACATCGCAAGAAGTCAGCACGAATTCGGACTCATCACCGGCGTAGATGTGGACCGCATCAACGTGAACAGGCTTAACCTCCAAAGCGCGATCGACAACTTAGAGACCCTGCTTCAGCAACAGTATAGCATGCTGAAGTATTTCATGGGGATCCCCGAAGAGGAACAGATCATCCTGCCGGAAACGGTCAACCCGAACGTGGTAGCCATCGATACATCCGGCTCGCTGAACAACCACATCGACATCCGGATGATAGAGAAACAAAAGGAGATCACCGAAACCAACCTGAAACTCGACCGCTCCTTCTATTACCCCTCCCTCACCCTCATTGCCAGCACAAACTACCTGAACCAGAGCAACACCTTCTATCTCTTCGGAGAACCAACCGGGTGGTACAACACCAGCCTGGTCGGCTTCAGGCTCAACGTACCGATATTCAACGGCCTGCAGAAACGCTGGAAGGTGAGCCAGACGAAAGTCCAGCTGGAGAAGGTGGGAGTCACGGAAACCGATACCCGCAGGATCCTCAGCATCCAGGCCAAGGACGCCGCCAGGAAACTGACCAACAGCATCACCACCGAATCCCGCCAGCGTGAAAATGTAGGGCTGGCCGAAAAGGTCTATGCTGTGTCGCAGGACCGGTACAAACAGGGACTCATCCCGCTCACCGACATGCTCAACGCCGAATCGGACCTGAGTGCTGCACAAACAGGCCATACCACCGCCCTGGTACAGATGAAGATCGCGGAGATCGACTACCTGAAGGCGAAGGGAACCCTGTTGGAGGTGGTTAAGTAGAAAGGCAGAGGGGTGAGAGTATGAGAGTGTGAGAATATGAAAATATGTGGGTGTTGAAAGTTAAAGAGTAATTAGAGCAGAATCTGTCGAATTTGTGGAATCTGCGGTGAAAAAAAGTTTGAAAACAATAACAAAATAACTGCAATGAAACGACTGATCATTATCTCAATCATTATCCTGACACTGGTAGGCGCCTGCACGGTGACCCTGCTGTACAACAAGAAACAGATCGATGAAAAAGCAAATCCTGATGTAACGATCCGGAGCATTCCGGTCTTTGTGCAGGAGGCGGTGATGAAGCCGCTCAACGGAGATTTCTCCTACCAGGGAAGCTTCCAGCCTGTTCACGAACTGCTCCTGCTCTCCGAAGGACAAGGCAAAGTGGAAAAGATCCTCTTTGAAACCGGTGATGAGGTGCAGTCCGGACAACTGCTGGCCACCCTCGACGATGATCTCCTGCGCAGTCAGATGACTCTGGCTGAGGCCAACCTGGCTAAAATCGAGCGCGATCTGGCCAAATACGAAGCGCTGTTGAAAAACGACGCCATCTCGTCCCAGCAGGTGGAAGATGCACGTCTCGGGCTGGTCAAAGCCCAAACCGATGTGGTAACCCTCAGGAAGCAGCTCGAATATACTTCCATCAAGGCTCCGATCAGCGGAACAATCACAAAACGGATGATCGAAATCGGATCGGTCCTGATGCCGGGCTCACCCGTTGCGAATATCGTCGACATCAGCAGGCTGCGGTTTGTCGCTTACATGTCGGAAGCCGAAGCGGTTTTCATTCAACGTGGTTCGAATGTTGCAATCACCTCATCCCTCTTCCCGGGGATCACCTACAAGGGAAGGGTTATCTCTGTAGGGGTAAAGGCCGATGAGGCAAAACGCTTTCCGGTGGAGATCGATGTGGAAAACCGCCGCGATCACACCCTGAAGGCCGGAATGTTCGGCACCGCCCTCTTCGAAGGGGTAAATGGGCACAGCGCCCTGGTCATTCCGAGGAATGCGCTTACCGGAAGCATCCGCGAGCCAAAGGTCTTCGTGGTTCAGGGGGATTCCGCATTCCTGAAAGAGATCCGGATCGGAGAATCCGACGACAACCTGGTGGAGGTCACCGCAGGGCTTACTCCCGGCGAACGGGTGGTCGTTTCCGGACAGATCAACCTGGCGCACGGTTCGGCCGTGACGGTGGTCGGTCAGGAAAAACCGCAGATGACAGAATCGGCTGCAAAAGAAACATCTGTTGAATCCGGGGAGAACGCTCCCGTTAAATAACAATTGTCATGAACATCACACACATCTCGATCAAACGACCAACCCTGGTGGTGGTGGTCTTTGCCGTACTCACCTTCCTGGGTCTGGTCAGCTATTTCCAGCTCAACTACGAGCTGTTCCCAAACTTCGAACAACCTGTGCTGGTGGTGGTCACCCCTTATCCCGGCGCCTCGCCGGCGGAGGTTGAGAATTCCGTCACCAAGCGGATCGAAGATGCTGTGAGCAGCCTGGAAGACATCGACAACATCCAGAGCACCTCCTACGAAGGAAACTCCGTGGTGGTGATCATCTTTAAAAGCTCGGCGAACATGGAGAAGGCGACCGACAATGCCACCATGAAGGTGCGCAACATCGAATACCTTCTCCCCACGGATGCCCGTACGCCCATCATCACCAACTTCAGCATGAGCGACATCCCGATCATCCGCCTGGGGATCACTGCCACCATCCCCTCCACTGAGCTGTACGACCTGGTGAAGAACAAAGTGAAACCGATGGTGAGCACCATAAACGGCGTGTCGCAGGTCGATCTGCTCGGGGGTGAAGAGCGCGAGGTCCGCATCAACATCGACAACGAAAAGCTGAAAGCGCATCGCCTCTCGATCCTTCAGGTGACCGAAGCGATCCGTATGGCCAACCTGGAATTTCCCACCGGAAAGATCAAGGATCCCTCCCGCCAGGTGATCATCCGCCTGGCCGGAAAATTCGCCTCCCTCGACGACCTCCGCAACCTGGTGATCTACACCACGCCAACCGGGAGTCCGATCAGGCTGGCAGATGTTGCTGAAGTGGAGGATACCAAGAAGGAGACCACCAGCATCAGCAGGATCGACGGTGTGAATTCAGTAGGACTTCTGATTTTCAAGCAACCCGACGGCAACGAGGTGGAGATCTCCCGCAAGGTGAAGGAATCCATCGCCCTGCTGGAAAATGTCTATGCTGCCGAGGGACTAACTTTTGCCACCGCCAACGACACATCCGAGTTTACCCTCACTTCGGCTAACCATGTGATGCGCGACCTGCTCATCGCCATCTGCCTGGTGGCCCTGGTGATGCTGGTCTTCCTGCATAGCCTGAGGAACTCCTTCATCGTGCTGGTAGCTATCCCGGCTTCGCTGATCTCGGTCTTCACGGCGATGTACCTCTTCGGCTTCTCCCTCAACATCATCTCGTTGGTAGCCATCGCCCTGGTGATCGGGATCCTGGTCGACGACTCGATCGTGGTGCTGGAGAATATCTACCGGCACCTGGAGAAGGGAAAAGAGCGCCGGCAGGCAGCGCTGGAGGGACGGAACGAGATCTCCTACACAGCCGTGTCGATCACCATGGTCGATGTGGTGGTCTTCCTACCCATCGCGGTGATCACCAGCATGATCTCGGGGATGCTGCGTCAGTTTGCCCTGGTGGTGGTCTTTGCCACACTGATGAGTCTGTTTGTCTCGTTCACCGTTACCCCGCTGCTCGCTTCGCGGATCGCGAAACTGGAACGGTTTAAAAAAGGAGGACTCCTGGAGCGCCTTATCCAGGCGTTCGAACGTGGCCTGCAAAGCTTCACCATGGGGTATTCCCAGGTGATCGCCTGGTCTCTGAGGCACAAAGTGACGATCATGGTTGGGACCACAGTCCTGTTTATCGCTTCACTCTCGCTCGTGGGCGGCGGCTTCATCGGAAGCGAGTTTGTGAGTATCGGCGACCGGGGGGAGGTGATCATCCAGGTGGAGCTCCCCAAGAGCGCCACCATCGAGCAAACCAACCAGCTGACCCTGGATGCGGAAAACTATGTGATGAGCCAGCCCGAAGTGACCAGTCTCTTCACCACGGTGGGATCTTCCACCAGTTTTTTCGGCGGAGGTCTGACCGCCTATATGTCGGAGATGCACATCAAGATGGTGGAGAAGGAAAAACGCAGCATCACCGCCGAGCAGTTCGCCCTTCAGATGAAAAAAGAGCTTGTGGCGAGGATCCCCGGCATCAAGGTGCGGTCGACCATTGTTTCGATGATGGGAACCTCCGACATGGACCCTATCATGGTGGTGCTGAGCGGGCCCAACCCGGGTGTGCTGAGCCACTGGGCCGATGAGGTGATGAATGAGATGCGCAAGGTGCCCGGGGCCTACGAGGTGAAGCTCTCGGTGGAGCCGGGCAATCCTGAGGTAGAGGTAATCCTTGACAAGGATAAGATGGCCGAACTGGGTCTCTCCACCGCCATGGTGGGGATGACCCTGCAGAATGCCTTTTCGGGCAATACCGATGCCAAATTCCGCGACGGCGAAAATGAGTACGACATCAATGTGGTGCTCGATCAGTTCAACCGGAAGAGCATCCGGGACATCTCGGCCCTCACCTTCATGAATCCGCAGGGGCAGGAGATCCGCCTGAGCCAGTTTGCCACCCTGCAGCCTTCGGGCGGCACCAACGTGTTGCAACGGTACAACCGTGTGCCGTCGGTCACCGTGCAGTGCCAGGTGATCGGCCGCCCGGTGGGGAATGTCGGGGAGGATGTGATGAAGCGGGTGAACTCCATGGATCTGCCAGCCGAGATCTCGGTCATCCCCGAAGGCGACATGAAATACCAGACCGAAGCCTTCGGCAGCATGGGGCTGGCTCTGCTCGCTTCGATCCTCTTTGTCTACCTCATCATGGTGGCTCTCTACGATTCCTACGTGGATCCCTTCGTGGTGCTCTTCTCCATCCCGCTGGCCATCATCGGTGCCCTGCTGGCCCTTGCTCTCACCATGCAGGCTCTCACTATCTTCTCCATCCTGGGGATCATCATGCTGGTGGGACTGGTGGCCAAGAACGCCATCCTGCTGGTTGACTTCACCAACCAGTTGAAACGGGAGGGATACAACACCTACGACGCCCTCATCGAAGCCGGGAAAGTGCGGATGCGGCCCATCCTGATGACCACCCTCTCGATGATCTTCGGGATGCTCCCCATCGCTCTGGCAACAGGGGCCGGATCGGAGTGGAAGAACGGCATGGCGTGGGCGCTCATCGGAGGTCTCACCAGTTCGATGTTCCTGACCCTCATTGTAGTGCCGGTGGTTTACCTTATCTTTGACAGGATGAAGTTCCGTTTCGGCAGCAAGCAGAAAGCAACGACAATTCCGGCACAAGCCTTATGAACCCGATCCTCCAGGCATATGCCCGCAAGATGACGATGCTCAGGGATCTCCGGGAGGCCTTTCACCGGCTCCGGGAGGTCAACCCCGACAAGGCGTTCCATGCCTGCCGCGAACAGTACCTGGAGCTCATCCTGGCGGTGCTCACCGCGTTTGCCGTCATCGATATCATCATGAGCCAGGTGGTCGGTTTTGCCACAGATCAGCCGGAAGTCACCCAGGAGATCGTTTTCAGAGCCCTGCTTTTTGTCCTGGTCGCCGGGAACTTCTCGGTCTACCTGCTGGTATCCACGCGCCACCGGCCCCGCTGGTTTGTCTTTCCCCTCTTCTATTCGCTCACCATCTTCTCGCCTTTCATCGCCTTTTATTCAGGTGGACCGGAGATCTCCTTCCGGTTCGAGATCATCTTCATCCTGGTGGCCTGGTTCATGCTGATCCCCTTCAACTACCGAACCCTGATCCTCCATGCCCTTTTGATGGCAGCAATCTACTTCGGACTGGTATTCGCTCTCAACAGGGGACCAACCGATCCAGCCGTCATCGTTGAGAACACCCTCCTTTTCTCTGCCCTTTTCATCCTCGGGGCCATGGTGGCCATCTTCAACAACATCTTTTCGGCTTCGGTCTTTCTGAGCGAACAGCGGATCGCCAAAAGCGAAGAGCGGTTCCGGATGTTCACGCAGAACAGTCTGGATGTGGTGTGGACGATGGACATGAAGAGCCGCTGCTTCACCTATATGAGCCCCTCTGTCTTTAACCTCCGCGGCTACCGGCCCGAAGAGCTGATCGGCAGACCGGTGGAGGAGTCGCTCACGCCCGGCTCACAGATAAAAGTGCAGGAGATGCTCGGCAAGGCTCAGGATGAGATCCGCAAGGGCAACATGGAGAAGGTGGTTGTCGGAGAGCTGGAGCAGTACACCAAGACCGGCGGGACCATCTGGATTGAGGTGATTGTCAGCTTTGTGACCGATGATGAGGGCGAGATCACAGAGGTGGTAGGTGATTCCCGTAACATCACCGACCGGAAGAAGGCAGAGGCTGAGTTGCTGAAGATCCAGGACCAGCTGCGGGAAGAGTCAAAAATACTGCAGCAGGAGAATCTGCGTATCCAGTATGAATCCCTGAAGAACCAGATCAACCCGCATTTCCTGTTCAACAGTCTGAACGTGCTGACATCGTTGATCAGACTCGATCCCTCACTGGCAGAGAAATTTACCGAACAGATGGCCAAGGTATACCGCTATGTGCTGGAACACAAAGAGGAGGATACCGTGACGTTGCAGACCGAGGTTGATTTCATCAGATCCTATATCTTTCTGCTGGAGATCCGGTTCCAGGACAAGGTTCGGTTTGAGATTGACATCCCTGAAAACTACCTCAACCGGCATGTGCCACCGCTCACCGTACAGCTGCTCATCGAGAATGCCGTGAAGCACAACACATTTTCGAAGAGAAACCCGTTGCATGTAAAGATGTTTGTGGATGGGGATGACTATTTCAACATCGTGAACAACCTGCAGAAGAGGGAAGTGGGCATGGGGTCGACAGCCGTGGGACTGCAGAATATCATTGAGAGGTACCATCAGCTGGCCGACCGGCTGCCGGAATTCGGGGAGAGAGGGGAGGAGTTTGTTGCCAGGATACCGTTGCTGTAATTGTTGAAAGTAAAAAAATGATTTTATATGAAAGTACAAGAAAGTGTTTCTCGCAGATTCACGCCGATTTCAACGCAGATTCACGCCGATAATATATGGTGAATCTAGATTCCAGAACATCGTAATTTCTGCGAAAATCAGCGAAAAAATTAGTGAAAATCAACAAGAAATCATTGAAAAGTAGACTCGATCATGAATGTAGTTATCATTGAAGACGAAGAACTCTCTGCCCAAAGGCTGGAGAAGATGATCCTGGAGACCGACCCGCAGATAAGAGTGCTGGCCAAGCTGGAATCGATCGCCGCAGCCGTGGAGTGGTTCAGGTCCAACCCCGATCCCGACCTGATCTTCCTGGATATCCACCTGGAAGACGGATTGAGCTTCAGCATCTTTGAACAGGTAGATGTTCAGTCTCCCATCATATTCACCACAGCCTATGACGAATACGCCATCAGGGCCTTCAAGCTGAAGAGCATCGACTACCTTCTGAAACCGATCACCCGTGAGGAGTTGGAGAAATCGATCCTGAAATACCGCAACTGGTCCCTTCCCGCGAAGCAGGTGGTTGACATCAGGGCCCTCTATGAAATGATGCGGCCGCAGAAGCAGTATACAAGCCGGTTTTCCGTCACCATCGGAGACCGGATCAAATCAATCCCGGCCAAAGATGTGGCCTATTTCTATTCGGCCGAAGGGATCACTTTTATGGTTTGCACCGATACGCATGAATTCACCCTGGATGCCAGCCTGGAGACGCTGGAGCATGATCTGGACCCCTCGAAGTTTTTTCGGATCAACCGCCAGTTCCTTGTCGGCTTGGAGAGTGTCGTCCAGGCCCACATCTACCCCAAGAGCCGGCTGAAGCTTGAGCTGAAACCCAACCCCCGGCAGGAGCTCTTCGTCAGCATCGACCGGGTGGCGGGATTTAAACGCTGGCTGGAGGGAGCGACAAATGGTAAGATGTAAAATGGTAAAATGGCAATATGTGAAATGCAACAAATTACCTTACCAAAACCTTTCTGATCACTTCGCCCCGGTGAGTATGCCAGCTGACCATCACGAATCCTGAAGGCAGGTCCCCGATATCCAATGAGATGACTCCTTTCAGAGTCGGTAGTGTAATGCTCTTAACCAGCCGGCCTGTTAGGTCATAGAACCGGAGGAGAGAGGGTTCATCCATCTCTGCGCCCATATACAATACCTGGCTTGCCGGATTGGGAAACAGCGAGAAAGACGGACCCTGAGATCGCGTCTCCACGGGATTGGTCCCGTCCCACACTACAAACTGGCCCATCATCCCATTGTCTTCATGCGGGAGGATATGGCAATGGTACATGTAAGCATTCTCAGGCTTAAGGGATGTCCCATAATCCAGGAATTGTGTCACAAACCTTAGCTTCCAGCCCGGAAGAACCAATACATTGTCCTTTGGTCCATGAAATTCATCCGGCATTGGGATATAGCCACCGGAGATGCTGTCCCAGATGTCGAGAACGAAGAAGTGTACATCGTGAATGTGGAAGGGATGAGACAGGTTCGTCCTGTTATGGATGGTCCAGATCTCGGTCGCCCCCAGCATCACGGTGTCGTTAATATAGTCCATGTCAAATGGAGTATGATCGATAGAGAAGGAGGTGCTTTGACCAGATTGGTAGTGTCCGTAGAACGTTTTGGTCCTCCATCTGGAGGTCAGTGTCGTATCGGGGATCTCCAGCGGTGGGAAGACCGAGGGAATGGAGACAATTGGAGTTGATGTGGGGGGAGCGACCAGGATCATCATAAAAGTGCCTGCAGCACTCCCTCCAATGTTCAGGCTCCCGATCGTATTATCTGGAATTGACCGGCAATAGTTCATCAGGTAAAGGGTATCGCCTGCTCTGTTGTTCAGGTCCAACACCCATTCGGTTCGAACGCCCGGGCCCATCAGGATGGAATCCATGGAGTACGTTTGGTCTGTGTATCCGGCATCTGTGGCGATGAGGGACACTGGTTCCGGTTGATGCTGAGGATTGCCGACACCCAGGTAATAGGCCATCTTCCCGGAACCGTTCAGCACCCTGAACCGGACCATCTGGGCAGGAACGACCAGATAGGGGAGAGCCACCCCGTTAACCAGGGTGACATTCCCATTCTTCCCCGACGTATCAATGACCAACTCACCGCTGACCCGTTTGAATCTCCGCTCCTGGATGATGATCGGAAAATCATCTACTCCATAAGAATGGGGAAGTTGGGAATAGATCTGTTCTGTCGTATCCTCCACGTAGATCAGCCCGGCCATACCCATCTCGGTTTGTTCGAAGCTGTGTTCGTGGACATGGGGATGATACCACATGGTGGCGGGGCGGTCCAGGATCGGGAAATCGACCCTCCAGATAGAATCCTGAAGGATGAGTTCATGAGGGTTTCCATCAGCCCTTGCAGGAATGTGCGCTCCGTGCCAGTGGACGGTGATACCCTGGGGAAGCCTGTTTTGAACGGTGGTACGCGTGGGCACCCCGAAACTCCAGACGAGCGAGGGTCCCAGGAAGGTGATCGAGGAGCTGTCCTGGTGGTTGAACGCGAAGGTCTTGATCAGGGCATTCAGGGAGTCTGTTCCATTGGGATTAAAATTGTGGCGGAGAGTATCCACCCGCAATACGATGGTATCTCCCCCCACCAGGTAGGGGATTGGAAGGGGATTGATATAGGTCTGTGCAGTAAGGTTCCCAGGGTAGATCCCGGTAAGCGTCATAAATAGGAGAGCAAATGAAAAACGGAAATATGATTTCATGGGGGTGTGTCTTTTGTTGAACCAACAAATATAATTAAAAATTGGTCTAAATAAAATTTATTAATATTTTCAGTCAGGGAATTGTTCAAGAGATATTCCATGCAAGCTTTCCAGAGCGATCTCCTGCTGAATCCCAAACCGCTCCTCAATGATCTGTACAAGATCCTCCCGTGACTCCATAGTATGATGAGTTTCTGTATTGGGGGTTGATTCTGTCAGGGTCATATTCCGTAATGAAAGAAACTTGCCCCCGTCAAACCGGGTAATCAACAGGTTATTCATAAAGGTGGCCTCTGGCCGGAAAGAATTACGAATCACCTGGTCAAATTCACGGATCTCCCTGACCCGTCGATTGATCCGGTATCCATGGGTCAGTATCCCATTCCTGTATTGTTCCATCCTGTGGTGCCCTTCGGCATCCTTTTTCCTCAGGAGGTATCGTGAGGACCCGGTGATGATCTCCAGATCTGTGGGCAGGTCCAGGGGCAGGGGTTCGGAAAAGGGAGCGGCATAACCGGCATCGACCAGGAATTCCCGGTCGCCTGTCCGGACGATATTCACCAGGTGCAGGTCGGGCTTGTGCATATCGGCTCCGCAAAGTTTCACCTCATACCCAAGCCAAGAGAGAAGCCGGTTCAGGTAGTAGTTGTTGGCATAGCAGGTCCCTCCGAAATGGTACTTCTCAATGCCTTCCAGGTGTTGTTCAAAGCTGACGAGATGGGTCTGTCGGAGCCGTTTCCTGTAGAGAAGTTTGGAGATGTTCTCAAAGGGAACGACTGTCATGTGCGCCCGAACTACCTCCTTCAGCGCCTCCGGGCCTGGGTCTCTCCTCCGGATCCCCAACAAACTCAGATATCTATTGTATAAATGGTCCATTCAAATCCGGTTCTGGTTTACCATTTTACATTATCCCGGCATCATCGTCACTGCGAGACGCGAAGCGACGAAGCAGCGGCATCCGACATCAGGAATCTGCCACCAGACTGGCCCACAGCGGCCATGCTGTGACTCCCAGCAACGCCAGGGTCAGAATAGGTCTTAGTGCATTCTTGAACGACCGGTTCCCCATGGCAAAGATCTCCCAGGTATGCACGCTTGCCGAGATCACAAAGAAGATCAGTGCAGCGATCAGGATGGTGGCGTCAGCATAGAGGCCCCAGTTTAGAAGGAATACCAGCAAAGCAGTGAGGGCAAAGGCCAGGTTGGCTCCGGCTGATTGTCTCTGGTAGCGGGGATCGGCCTCCCTCCCCATCGATTCGGCTGATGCCTTTCCGAAAAACATGCCTTCGATGCCCGTCAGTCCGGCCATGACGACGATGATGAAAAAACTGAGGTAGTGAAGGGTTATCCTTGGATTACCCTTGCCGAACTGATACGCGAAAAAGATCCCGGCGGTAATCCCTATGATACGGAACCATTCAAAAAGTTTCGGTGTGTTCATGGATATAGGGTTTAGACTGGAATTCCCGATAAAATTAAGAAAATATGATGTACATTTGCAGTCCCGTTGCGGGACGTTAGCTCAGTTGGTTCAGAGCGCTGCCTTCACACGGCAGAGGTCACTGGTTCGAATCCAGTACGTCCCACGCTTCGAAGTAGGTAGTCAGAAGTACAGAGTACAATTGAGAAGTTGGAAGTACGAAGTACGGATTTGTGGGTTGGATTTTTTCATTACCGGTTTTCCCTCTTTTTCTTCACCAGCAGAATAATCACCAGGACCAGCAACCCCATGTTCTCTTGCAGGGCGGACTCCTCCCCGGCATAATTCACCCCCTCCCCGAATCCATACCCGGAAATGGATAGATGACAAAATTGGAGAATGCAGTGAAATTGAAGGATCATCTGTTTGTAATGTACAAGTTTATCGTTTGTAGGCCAAATTTTTATAAAATTTTTATAAATCATTAATTACTTTTACATTCAATCCTTTCGAGCCCTGCTTAATTGAAAAAGATAAACTATAAAGCGCAGTTTTTCATCAGTTTACTTCTGATACTAGTGGTGTCAGGAGTCTGTTTTCACTACACCGATCTACTGGATTACAGGATAGTTGCCATTATTCTACTAATGACAGTTTCTTTTTTATCCATGTTGTTGGAGATCCTTCCAGTGCTGATCGCAGCAATATTAAGCGCATTAATATGGAACTTCTTTTTCATCCCTCCGACGTTTGCTTTTTCCATACATAATCCAATTGACACCCTGATATTTTTACTTTATTTTCTTATTTCATTGATAAATGCAGTATTGACATTAAAAATCAAGAGGACGGAAAAGAAATTAAGGAAAAAAGAAGAACATGAGAAAATAATAGGACTCTATGAAACGGTATGGAATTCTCTCTCCCATGAACTGCGAACTCCTATTTCGACGATACTCGGAGCGATTGATGTAATGAAAGAAAATAAAACTACGCTCACTCAGGATCAGCAACAAGAATTATTACAGGAGATCGATTATGCAAGCCTGAGATTAAATCAACTTGTCGAAAATTTACTCAATATGAGTCGCCTGGAAAGTGGCTTATTAAAAGTAAGTCCGGATTGGTGTGATATCCATGAACTTATCTATACCGTGATCCAAAATGCAAACCCATCTGAGAACCAACATATTGATTTTGAACCAACCGAAGATTTTCCTTTAGTTAAGATAGATTCAGGGTTAATTTCAGAAGCATTAAATAACTTGGTACAAAACGCGATTATACATACCTCAGACAACACGTGCATTTCAATACAGGTAGCTTTGAATGATTCTGTTTTTTTTCTTACAGTCTCAGACAACGGACCCGGATTTCCAATGTCCGATATGGAAAAAGTATTTGAAAAATTTTACCGATTGAATACGGGGAAGGTCGGTGGAACCGGTTTGGGATTATCGATTGTCAAAGGATTTATTGAAGCCCACGGGGGCCATGTTATACTTGAAAATAATGAAAATGGAGGGGCTAAATTTACTTTAAAAATTCCCGTCGAGGTATCTTATATCAACTGCCTGAAACATGAATAATGCAGAAATATTGGTAATTGACGACGAATCACAGATTCGGAAATTACTGGAAATCATATTGAAAAGTAACGATTATAAAGTCAGACTTGCTGAAAAAGGGACAGATGGATTATTAATGGCCGCAAATCACTCTCCTGACCTGATATTGCTTGATATCGGTCTTCCTGATAAAAGCGGTCATGAAATTTTGAAAGAATTAAGAATGTGGTTCAATAAATCAATCATTATGCTTTCGATCAGAAATAGTGAAGATGATATTGTCACTGCATTAGATAATGGCGCAACTGACTATTTGACAAAACCTTTTCGAACAGCTGAATTGCTTGCACGGATCAGATCCGGTTTAAGGGCAAATCAGGTCAAGAATGATGATGTCACTATCATCATTGGGGATATTGCTATCGATTTATTTTCACGAACAGTAAAAAAGAACAATGAAGTCATTAAAGTAACATCTACTGAATATAATCTATTGGCACTTCTGGCTCGAAATGAGGGAAGGGTTTTAACCCACCAGTTCATTCTCAAGGAGATATGGGGATTATCTTATCAAAATGAGACTCAATATTTGAGAGTTTTTGTTAGCTCTCTGCGAAAGAAAATTGAAGAAAATCCGAATAATCCAAAACATCTAATTACTGAAAGCAGAGTTGGATATAGATTCATTTAATTTATTTTTTTTTAACGAAAGTCCCATAAAGTTTTATAATACCCCGATACCATTTAGATCATCTTTGTGGCAAAAGATGATGCTACATGGAAAAAATTACCAATGGTAAGAAAAGTAGAGTATCTCCAGCCACTTTAATTGTAGCTCTCGGTATCATCTATGGAGACATCGGTACGAGTCCGTTATATGTTCTCAAAGCTATTATCGGTGATAGACCTATAAATGAAGCACTAGTCTATGGAGGAATTTCATGTGTCTTCTGGACACTTACAATTCAGACTACTATCAAGTATATCTTCCTAACCCTTAAAGCTGATAATAACGGTGAAGGAGGAATTTTTGCACTGTATGCATTAATCAGGAAATATGGCAAATATGCCGTTATACCGACTATCCTGGGAGCTACAACCCTGTTAGCCGATGGGATCATAACCCCCCCTATTTCTGTGGCATCTGCAGTGGAAGGCCTGACGATAATAAAAGGTCTGGAAAAACTTCCTACTGTTCCCATTGTCATCGGAATCTTGTCAGTTCTCTTTTTCTTCCAACGTTTTGGAACCTATAAAATTGGCTCAACTTTTGGACCTGCAATGATTGTCTGGTTTTCAATGTTATCAGTATTTGGATCTATCCAGATCGTATATCACCCGGGAATTATTAAAGCCATAAATCCGATTTATGCCTGGGATTTTTTGATTTTTTACCCGAAAGGATTCTGGCTACTGGGTGCAGTTTTTCTTGCAACAACAGGAGCGGAAGCGCTCTATTCCGATCTGGGTCATTGCGGAAGACCCAATATACGAATTACGTGGATATTTGTTAAAACCTGTCTTATGATCAATTATATGGGTCAAGCGGCCTGGGTCATAAATCAGGGGGAGAATGGCTTATTAAACGGACGAAATCCTTTTTTTGAGATAATCCCATATTGGTTTTTAATACCCGGAATAATCATAGCCACAATTGCCACAATCATTGCTTCACAGGCAATGATCAGCGGAAGCTACACATTAATCAGCGAAGCTATGAACCTGAACTTTTGGCCTCGGATAGCTATCAGACAACCCACCGAGTTAAAAGGTCAGATTTATATTCCCAGTGTTAACAATATCCTGTGGATGGGATGTATCCTTATGGTACTCTATTTCAGGTCCTCAACTCATATGGAGGCGGCCTATGGATTTTCTATAAGCATAACTATGTTGATGACAACGTTCCTATTAATGCATTTTATATATTTCAAATTGAGATGGAATAAATTCTTAGTGTACGCTCTGTTTCTACTCTTTATCATCGTTGAATTCTCATTTTTCGCAGCTAATGTTGTTAAAATCAAAGAACGTTGGATGTTTCTGTTCTTCGAATTATTCATTTTCCTGACAATGTACGTATGGTATTATGCCAGAAAGATAAATAATCAGTTTATCAGATTTGTGGACTTGGGGAAGTGGGCCTCAAAATTTAAAAAATTAAGTGAGGAAAATTCAATTCAGAAAATTTCGACGCACTTGATCTATTTGACAAAAGCAAATCGCCGTCATGAAATTGAGGAAAAAATTCTCCATTCTATTTTTTCGAAACGGCCGAAAAGAGCTGATATATATTGGTTCATGCATATAAATCGAACAGAAGAGCCATATACATTAAATTACAATGTAACAGAACTGGTTGACGATAAAGTTATAAAAATCAACATCAACGTAGGATTTCGTGTACAACCAAGGGCAGAATTATATTTTAAAAAAATACTTGAGGAATTAGAAAATAATCATGAATTGAGGCTAAATCATATCCACCGTCATTCTCAGTACAATTCATCCCCCGATTTCCAATTTTAATATAATCGAGAAATTTCTTTCAGTCGAGAATGAATTTTCAGTTCTCAAAGGACTTCTTCTTAACACATATTTTTTACTTAAACATTTCAGTCTCAGTGATGAAAAGGCATTCGGATTGGATAAAAACGACGTGATTGTTGAATACATACCATTGGTTTACGAGCCGGTGACTGATATTCATTTAGAAAGAGCGGAAATTTTAAAAAGGCACTAAGATGCGGGAAAATTCATCTTCAATACTCTATGCTAAATATATTTCTTGTCCTGACGATAGGGTTGAAATGACGTTAAAATCAGGGAGAATCATACGGGGAAAAATTGTTGGTTACTTTTACAAGGATTCAGATTCTGAAATCCCGGTTATTTCAAAATGGAGAATTGTGGATGAAAAGGATACTTGTTCGACAGTATTAAACTCCTTAAACATTTCAAACGGTGAAATTATCACTCATAAAGAGATTTCTGAGGTAAACTTTCTTTATGATAAAAGTAAAATAAGTTTCTGATCATTTATTCATTGAAATTGAAGGATCATCTCAAAACCCCTTGTCGAATCTTCCATCAGCGGGTTTATCTGGCAATCCCGACGAGAGAACTTCTCACGGACTTCCAGTCGGCTTTCTTCTTTTTACCAGTAGAATGATTCCCAGGACTAACAACGCCACGAGCGCTACCGGGGAGATCAGCACCACAAAGCTTTGAGCGACAATCCAGGCGCCGGGCGGACTGGCAATCAACAGCGACCGGTTGGCTTCGGTATCATCAATCCCCAGTAGTTTCATGTTCTCTTTCAGGGCGAACTCCTCTCCCGAGTAGTTGACTCCTTCCCCGAATCCAAAGCCGGTGATCTCTTTGCCTCCTTTTATCCCCTTCACAAACACACCTCCTTCACGGATCTCGCTGGCGGCCGAGTAGATGAACTGGTCGTCGACGGTGGAGGTCATGGTGAATTCCAATGCTTTTTCCGGGATCTTTACCAGCCAGCCGTTCGGATACCAGGCCTGGGATCTTGGGCTTCTCATCCACCGGGTGATGGTAACGGTACCGGAGATGTCTTCCCCCTTCCCCTCCTCATCGATATACTTTCCCGAGATCATCCTCGTCACCGAATCCGGCGGGTTTTCTCCCTTGTTCTTCAGGTCGGCTGTCTTGTCGGAATGGGGGGAGGCAAAGGTCACTTCCGTGTTGTCATCGAACTGCACATCCGACCAGTCCCACCCAAATGACTTCGGGATTTCGCCGGAGAGTCCCTCTTTGATGTTCATCACGGCCTGCACCAGGATGTTTTTGGGATACCCGGTGGGAGAGATACCAGCCAGCCACTGGTGGTCCATCCACATCTTGCCGGAGATGGACCGCCTCTCGCCCCGGTAGGTGACGCTTCCGGTGGTCTTGATATTTGGGAATGAATAATACCAGGTTCCCAGTCCGAAGATGGAGGGTTCCTTCCCATTGTTCCCCTGAAGCAGGAGTGGTTTGCTCTCCAGCAGGTTGAGGTCGATGAAGAGACCTTTGGCTGAGTCTTCCACCGTGATCTTCATGGGGAACATCGCCTCTTTCTGCAGGCTCACGGCGCTGGCGTTCCCTACTCTGGCGACAAAGGGTTCGATGCCATAGGTGATCTGGCTACGGGCACCGGAAAGGATGGGGTTGCTACCGGTGATATGCAGGTTCTGATCCGCGAAGTTAACCGCTACAACAGTTTGCACGATTTGGTTCTCCGGCGGGGAGAATCCCAGCTTTTCGGCGATTGGGGGAGGATAAAGCGATCGCCGGAAAAAGACCATCACAATGTCGACTTCATTCCCGCTGCTGTCGAGGAAGTTCCCCGACCAGAAGTACCATCCGAACTGGAAATCAAGTTGGGCTTTGTGATCTCGGGGAAAGATCAGGGTGTCATATGTGTTCATGTCAGCATACCCCTTGAAATAGTCCTGCCCCAGGAAGTAGGGGAGCACATAGCATTGCAACGGCGAGAATCCCTGGTCGGCCTTTCCGGCCAACAGGGCATATCTTTCGGGAAATTTCTGAACAAGGGGTGTTGGTGTGGAGAGCACCTTGCCGATCATCACGGCCGTAGGTTGGGCCACTGGTCTCTTTAACCCCGGAGGGGCATTGAAAAAGAGGATGAGCAGGGCGGCCCCGACAATGGCTATCGAAATGGTGAGGGTTGTTTTCATTGGTTCAGGGAATTTTCATAGGATCATTCGTTGATTACTTCAGCGCCTGTTCCAGGTCACGGATCAGGTCGATGGCATCTTCGATCCCCACCGACATCCGGAGAAGGGTATCGGTGATGCCGTCCTGCTCCTTCTGGTCCGGACTGAGGTGACGGTGGGAGGTCATGGAAGGGGCGCACACGATGGTCTCCACACCACCAAGGCTCATGGAGGGTTTGATCAGGGTCAGCCGTTTCTGAAGGTCGTACAGCGAAATGCCTTCCACCTCGAAGGAGAGCATCCCCCCGAAGCCTGACATCTGTTTTTTGGCGATAGTATGGCCCGGATGATCAGGCAAGCCGGGGTAATGGACCCGGCTGACTTTCGGATGTGCCTGCAGGAACTCTGCCAGGGTACCGGCGTTCTCATTCTGCTTCCAGACCCTCAGAGCCAGGGTTTTCATGCTGCGCTCCAGCAGGGAACACATCAGGGCATTCAGGCTTCCTCCCAGGTTGAGGGAGGTGCCGGCGATGGTTTTGATCAGATCTTCCCGGGCAACCACAGCCCCTGCCTGGATGTCGCTGTGCCCGCCGAGGTACTTGGTGGCGCTGTGCATCACGATATCGATGCCCAGTGGGATCGGGTTCTGGTTGATGGGAGAGGCGAAGGTGTTGTCGATCACCGAGAGAATGCCGTGCGACTGGCAGACCTTGCTGATCTCCTCCAGGTCGATGATGGTGAGCAGGGGATTGGAGGGGATCTCAATGTAAATGATTTTTGTGTTTTCGCGGATGGCATCCTTGTATGAGGAGTGCTCATGGTCGGTCAGCATCGTGTATTCGATGCCGAACCGGTGGAAATCCTCCCGGATAAAGTGGATCGTACCGCCGTACAATCCCTTCTGAAAGATGACATGGTCACCGGCTTTGAGGAGGCTGAACAGGGTGGAGCTCACAGCCGCCATCCCCGAACCAAAGACCAGTCCGGTTTCCGCCTGCTCCAGGGCGGCCAGCTTCTCGATGACCGCCTTCTGGTTGGGGATGTTGAAGTAGCGCGGATACATCCGCTCTTCCGTATCCAGGTATCTGTAGGAGGTGGAAGTGTAAACGGGGGTGTTGATCCCCCGGTATTCACCGGATTTCGTGCCCGCATGCACGCAGGTTGTCTGTTTTGACTGAGTTTTCATCTGTATATTTTGATTTCTCTTGTCAGATGGAATTATTCAAGGATTCTTTTCACGATGCTATCCACGTGGATCCGTGTGGTGTCGAAAATTTCAATCCCGTCAACATCTGATTGGTTCAGGATTAAAGGCAATTCTGTGCCCCCTAAAATCAATCCTTCAATGGATTCTTTTTCCTGTAATTCCTGAACAATCCGTAAAAGTTGGATTTTTGTTTCAGGAATGATCCGGTTCATGACGAGTTCTGTCATATATTTTTCATGAATATAGTCCTGTTTTCCGGCTTCCGGGATGACAATTGCAATGCCTGATTTCCCGGCAATCCTCTGATAGAACCCGAATGTCATGGTTGATTTGGTTCCGAAGAGTCCTACCCGTTTCAAGTTTTTCTGTGCCATAAACTTACAGGTCTCTTCCACGATACTGATCATCGGAATGTTCACCCTGTCTCTCAGTTCATCAAAAACAATATGGGGTGTATTGGACGCAATAGCTGCAAAACCGGCTCCTGCCTTTTCCAGGATAGATACTCTGGCTGCGAGAAAATCAACCAATTTGTCGAGCTGGTTCGTGAATACATAACTCAGCATCTGGGTCATGTTGATGCTGTGGAGGAGGATCTCCGGATAATTTTTTGTATTCAGCTCTTGCTGAAATTGCCTGATGAGGAGCCGGTAATAGGCAATGGTAGATTCAGGTCCGACGCCACCGATCAGCCCTAACTTCCTCATTTTATTTTGTTTTGATACATGTAAAAATAGTAAATTTCCGGCATCCGGCATCATTCTTTTTCCTACATTTACTAGTAGAAACTATACCTCAACTGTATTCCAATGAAAATAACACTTTACGGAGCCGCCAGCGGAGTGACCGGCAGCGCTTACCATGTTCAGACTACCGAAGCCAATATCCTGATTGATTGCGGCATGTTCCAGGGAGGGAAGGAGACCGATGAATCGAACCGTTCGGCTCCTCCGGTCGATTACCGGCGACTGGATGCGATCCTTCTGACCCATGCCCACCTCGACCATTGCGGCAGGTTGCCTCTGGCTATCCGGGCAGGGTACCAGCATGCCATCTATGCCACGCCAGCCACCATCCAGATTGCCTCTCTCATCCTCCGCGACTCCCTGAAGGTCTATACAAGCGACCTGGAGAAGCTCAACCGGATGCTTCAACGCCAGGGGAAGAAAAAAGTCGGGCCACTGTACGACAAAGAGGATGTGGAACAGGCGATCCGGCAGATGGAGGCGATCCCGTACCGTCAACCTTACATGGTGGCGCCGGGCATGAAGGTGATCGCCCGGGAGGCAGGCCATATCCTGGGATCGGTGAGCCTGAAAGTGATGGCCGGGGAAGCCGGAAAGGAAAAGTCGGTCGTCTTTTCGGGCGACATCGGGGCAGCCGGAATGCCGATTGTGAATGACCCCGATCCCTTCACGGATGCCGATATGGTCTTCATGGAATCCACCTATGGCGACCGCGACCACAAATCCCTTGAAGCAACGCTGGAGGAGGCCCGCGGCATTATCCGGAAAGCCATTGAATCGAACGGGAAGATCCTGGTTCCTTCGTTTGCCGTTGGACGCACACAGGACCTGCTCTATTACCTGGATGAAGCTTTCCATACGGAAAACCTGCTGTCATTCCCCATTTACCTCGACAGCCCGATGGCCATCCAGGCTACGAAGATCTACCTGCAGCATCCCGAACTGTACGACGAAGAGACCCAGGAGATGAACCTGCGCGGACAGTTCAGGAAAGACCTGGCGAGGGTGCACATGACTGAGACGCCGGACGAGTCGAAAGCCATCAACGACGTGACCGGTACCTGCCTGATCATCGCAGGATCAGGGATGTGCAACGCCGGGCGGATCGTACACCACCTGCGACACAACCTCTGGCGTCCTGAGACCTCGGTGGTGATCGTCGGCTACCAGGCAGTGGGAACGCTCGGAAGGCAACTCGTGGACGGGGCGGAGTATGTAAAGATCTGGGGCGAGACCATTGCCGTGAAGGCGAAGATATACAGCCTGGGCGGCTTCAGCGCCCATGCCGGGCAAAGGGACCTTCTGAAATGGTTCAGCGCAATCGCACCTTCCAAACCAAAAGTCGTCCTGATTCACGGGGAGGATAAAGCCCGGGCTGCGCTGGCGGAGAAGATGAAACAAGAGTTTGGCCTGACGGCGGAGCTTCCGGAGTTTGGGGAGACGATCACACTATAACCCAGGGCTTATTTTACCAGTATACCAGTATACCAGTATACCAGTTTACCAGCTTACCAGTTTACCATCTTACCATTTCACCATTTGGCTCCGCCGAGCTCCGCTTCGCTCCGGTTTACCATTTCAGATTTTATATTCTGTAATAAATATTCCTCAAACCCTATTACCTTTTCAATGTTTTCCGGATTAATGCATAAAAATGCAATGCAGAATCAGGAAAAAGTACATTTCAACGATCTCTTAAGGGAGCGAACCATGAATATGGCAATTATGGTTCAAAGGCTGTTTCATGGGAAAACAATCCCTTTGTTCAATCGACCTATGGTAAATCAAGTACTCAGAAGTTCGTCCTCAGTTGCCGCGAATTTTCGTGCAGCAGCAAGAGGCAGGTCGGATGCTGAGTTTTATTCCAAAATATGTATCGTTGTGGAGGAATGTGACGAAACACAATTCTGGCTTGAGTATCTAATCCGAAGCGAAGGATTAAACCATGTTGAAACCAAAAAAGTTCAGGAAGAGATAGAGGAATTGTTAAAAATTTTCACCTCAATAAAAAGAAAAATGAAAATCAGAATTGAAAGAGAGTAAACAATAAAAATGGATAAAAATAAAATGTAGAACTGGTTAGATAGAAAAATGGAAAGCTGGTAAAATGGTAAAATGCAAAATAATTTTACCAGCTTACAATTTTACCATTTCACATTTGTTTTACTGTCAGCTTCGTCTGAAATACCTCCGATTCTCCCCTGAGCTGAACCACATAGATCCCGGCCGGAAGCGCCGAGACGCTGATCTGCTCATGGAGGTTTTCGTTGGATGATTTCAGCTGTTTTGTCATCACAATCCGCCCGAACAGGTCCAAAACCTTCAAAGTATAAGCCGGCTCCCCTGCTCCGGACAGGGATAAGGTCACCCCGCCGGAAGCCGGATTGGGATAGACCCTGAACCTGCTTGTGAATCCCTCCTGACCGGGATCGATCGCTGTATAGTCCGCGATGGAGAAATCATCGATCGCGAAATCCCCTTGCTGTCCGCAAGAAGTCACTCCCCTGAACTGGAGTGCCACAACCTCGCCAATCCAGGGGGTGAGGTCTATTTCAAGTTCTTTCCACTCTTCTCCCTGGTTGCCAAGGATCGGTGGGACGATATCATAGAGTATCGCGGAACCGTCAAAAAGGTCAACATGAAATTGTCCGATGTCGCCTCCCCAGGCGTTGTACCATAGTTTTAGTACAGGGGCAGACCCACTGGAGAGATCAACACATGGAATATTCATCAGAGCCACCTGGTCCAGACAGAAGTTTGAAGGTTCCAGGTAAAGGTACATTCCATCTACTGTGCCTGTGGTATGGTCGTATGTGGGTCCGGTCGAACCTGTCGGGGTTGGTCCTGAGTAAGGCCGCCAGTCATGCATGTCATAAACACCGTTTTCCAGGTTAATCCATCCCTCCTCGAGATCGCAGATGACCAGTTCGCAGGCCGGGGCCGAGACACACCTGGCCCAGGCATCGAAGTTCTGCTCAAATCCCAATGAAATTGATGAACCATCAATTACCTCAAACGGGATCACAAGGGTATCGTTCTCAGGGTTCTGATCCGGGGTATAATCAATCCATGCTTTGAGGTTGTAGGTTCCAACAGCGGGGAGATCAATGGGTTCGGGAAAAACGAACAGGATGGTTGAATCAGGATCGATTGTGCCCGGGTGGTTTCCGGCTATCGCAGTGCCATTGTCCAGCTGGTATTTAAAGGCCGGGTTGACGATAGCTTCCGTACCGTAATTCTTTATCTCGACGGAGACTTTGACGGCAGAAAGATCCATTTGCCCGGCCTGGTAAACTCCCCAGTTTGCCGTTGGGATCGAGACCATCATGGCGTCTGTGGGATAACAATCAAAGGCTCCGGGTAGCAGTTCAAATGCCACAGCTCGGCGTCCTGTCGCGCCATCCGGTCCCAGGGCCCTGACGCTGAACCATGAACTACCTGTAGGATTAAGACCTTCAATTATGTATGAGTTAACGGAAGTTTCTCCTACTGAATCCATGTATTTAGCACCAAGTTGTAAAATTTCGTAGGAAGAGGCTCCCATTACTGGGCTCCAGCTCAGGTGAGCAACATCCGTGCAGGCCCAGTCGACCTGCAGGTTGCAGGGCAGGCCCAGGATAGAGAAAGGCGTTTCCGACTGAGAGACATGGGAGCCCTGGGTGATCCTGACCAGGGCTTCTCCTGTTGCTGCCGGCGGAACCACCCAGTTAAAATGACGGTTGGCGCCGGAAACATTGTTCCCGATCGATTCCCATGTCAGGCCGTTATCCATGGATGCTTCAATCAGGTAAGGGTCAATATCGTCGGATGCATCCCAGCGGATGGTTTCGGTCTCACCCGGAACCATGGACTCCCCGCCGACCGGATAGGTAAGGGTCACATCTTTGGTGATGAATTCGTAGATAATATAATAGGTCTGGGGTCCCTGCGGAACTGTCATCCCCTGTACCTGCACCGTATACGTACCGGCATCCGGATCATCCAGGGTCACCTGCTCCATATTGTTACGGTCGTCAATCCCACGGAATGCAAACAGGTTGAGACTGTCGGGATGGGGATAGTGGTTCAGTTTCCAGGGCAGCCAGGTGGCGGAGCCCGGATCGGTAAGTGCCATGTTGAGGTTGTTCACCAATGCCCAGTTGGTGTTTACGGAAGCCTCATAATCAGTCCAGTAGATCATCACCCTGAGCTGGGCCAGGTTAGCCGGAACATCAATGAGATGGGTCACTGTACCGCCCTGGCTGAGTGTGCCGGAGTCGTACCTGGCTTCTTCAATCACTTTGACCGCCCTGAGCGCGTTGATCCTTCCCCACCCGAACTTGAAATCCGGGCCCGGATTTCCAAGGTCTTCAGCGGTATTCAGCAGGATGCCTTTCATCAGTCCTCCCATAGGGTCTTTCCCTGAATTGTTCTCCTTGTAAGCCTGGTAAAGCTGTGCAAGCGTTCCTGCAGTACCGGGGCATGCCATTGAAGTTCCCGACTTCAGGGCATACGTGTTGGGATCGATTGTAGAATAAACGCTGGATCCTTTGGCAGCCAGGTCGGGTTTGATCCGCCCGTCATGGGCAGGCCCTCTGCTGCTGGATCCGGCCAGGTCGTCGGTATAACTCAGGTTGGCAACCGCAATCACATTTTTACCAATTTTATGACCGCCTGTAACGTTGCCCCAGCCTGGGCCGGCACCATAGCCACAATTGCTTGTTCCTTCGTTTCCTGCAGAAAACACATGCATTAAAGATGGATAAGTGCGAACTTGCTGGTCCATTGTCTGTGCCAGGGTGGTGTAACCGGCATTGCATCCATTGCTGTAAGAAGTGGATGTGATCCTTACTCCCAGGGTGCCATAATCAACAGGAATGTTGGTGAACCCGGGATAGTTGGGTGAGGCGCCATAGACATAAAGATCTGCACCATAGGCATTGCCTCTTCCAAGCGGGTCCACGTTACCGGCTCCCATGATGATCCCTGCACAGTGATCACCGTGATTACCGCTATTGTTACCCAGGAACTGGGCAAGGATCCTTCCCTGGTAATCTATATGTGGCCCGATAATACCGTCGTCCTGGAGTTCAACGATCACGCCTGTCCCGTCAAAGTGACGACCGGCGCCGTAATCCGTAGCGATTGCATTGGAACGGTGGAGGGTACGTCCGGTGGAGTTCTCGGGTTCAGGCTCGGGATAGACCGGCTCCATGAAAACGATAAAAGGCAGCGCAGCAATTTCCCGGATCTGATCCTGTGGAACAACGGTGTTGATATAGTGTCCGAAATCTTCCCGCTGGATGACCGGTAGCCCTTTGGCCTGCAGGGCACTGGCAACCTGGCCCGGATCAAGGTTTGGGTAATAGCTGATGACAAGATTGATGCTCCCGTTTGCCAAAATGGCATGGTCGGGGTAATTTCCCTCGTAAAGGTCCAGGGAAATTTTATAACTGACATCGATGGATTCAATGCTTCGGATGCCTGCATCCTTCAACCCTCCGGCATTAAAATCCGGCCGGAAGGCTGCGAAATAAGAATTCTTTGGAAGGTAGGTCAATAACGTAACGCCAGCCTCCTTCAGGGTATTTTTTAACTCACCGGAAGGTACTTCATAAAACTGGATGATTTTGAAAAACTGCCCTTCAAACAATGTTTCATTTGCTGATGAGTAAGAGGATAGAAACGCCTCTGTGTTAGCTTCGGGAACCACTGTTCCTGCTTTGAAATAAAGAGCATAGTCGTTGGCTTGAGGCTGCGCCGGAAGGGTTGCAATCGCCAGAAAACACAGTGTCAGAAGGGAAGATTTTAACGTCATAGTTCGGATTGTTTTGATTTACATGCAACAAAGATAGAAGAATTGATATAAACGAGACAAGCAAAAAGGCCAAATGGTTGCCTGGGAGGGAGATAGTGAAATGGTGAAATAGTGAAATGGCGAAATGGCGAAAATTTCAAGGGTGAATAAAGTGGTTTACAAAAAACGGGCAGACTGTTTTCCGGCATTCCTTGTGTTGGTTGGTGAAGTCACAGGAGGAAATCTCAACAGGAATAGAAACATGAAGTTCCGATTCGAGGGAATCCACGGCTTCATGAATAACCAGCGAGGATCTCTTTCCATGATGAATCAGACTGAAAAGTTATCATCTTAAAGATGATTTATTCGGCTTGGATAATGTGAGTCTCAATGATTTTTTTAATACTTTTGGTTTTCTTTGGCTCCGAACCACTGACTATACTAAATTCACCCATGATTCATTGCAGAACTAAAATTACCTCCCTGGGTAACTGGAAAGTGTATCCTGCCAGAGCCATGACTTGTCACCGTGATCGATTATATTTCAAAAAAGCATGACTACCTTTCATTCAACCTTCCGGAAGTTTCCAGTTATCAGAATCAGGGGAACAGAGCATAAGGTGCTGAACAATTGGGATTTTATAGGATTGGAGCTTAAAAATCATGGCTTGACCTTTGATTCCGAAAAGGTTGTGATAGTTGTAGAATGCTATCCAGGCGTTAATACCGCCGAAATAACCACAGCTCTTTCCAGAAATCTCCGACCCGCTCATATCTTCACTACCGACGGGTTGTTTCTAACGGCAGATAAAATACGAACCCTCACCTGGCCGGATGCCACCGACGACCGCATCTTCGGTTACATGACAAAACTCAACATGGTTGACTTCCTCGATCCGTTGTTGATGGATCAGACACGAACAAACCTATCCTCAATATCCCAAGGAGTTGTTTTGGTAATTGGATTTGGGGCAGCTCTTCTTGAAACCGAACCGGATATCCTCATTTACGCAGATATGCCCCGCTACGAGATCCAGCAGAGGATGCGCAGGAATGAAACAGGCAATCTTGGCCTGAATAATCAGGATGCAGACTTCGAAGAAAAATATAAACGTGGATACTTTATCGACTGGCGGGTGGCTGACCGCTTGAAAAAGAGGCTAATGCCATCCTGGGATTTCGTGTTGGATACTACTAACCAGGGGAATCCAAAAATGATCAGTGTTTCATCTTACATGGAGGCAATGAGACAGGTTGCGCATCAGCCCTTTAGTGTAGTTCCCTATTTTGATCCCGGGCCCTGGGGTGGCCAATGGCTGAAGAGGGTATGTGGCCTCGATCCTGAAGCCTCTAACTTCGCCTGGTGTTTCAACTGCGTACCCGAAGAAAACAGCCTCCTGCTGCAGTTCGGGAAGGAACTCATTGAGACTCCGGCAATAAACCTGGTGTTTTTTCAGCCGGATCAACTGCTGGGCAATGAGATCAGGGCGATCTTCGGGGAGGAATTTCCCATACGGTTCGATTTCCTCGATACGATGGATGGCGGGAACTTAAGTCTCCAGGTTCATCCCCTGACCGAATACATCCGGCAGAAATTCGGGGTTCCTTACACCCAGGATGAGAGTTATTACATCATGGATGCAAAACCCGGATCAGTAGTTTACCTGGGATTGAAGGAGGGAATTGACCGGCACGAGATGATTTTAGCTTTGCAACTGGCACAGAATGAGGGAATATCGTTTGATGTTGAACGCTACGTCGAGCAATGGCCTGTAAAAAAGCACAATCATTTGCTGATTCCCGGAGGAACCATTCATTGTTCAGGCAGGAATACGGTTGTTCTGGAGATAAGTGCAACACCCTATATCTTTACTTTCAAGTTGTGGGACTGGGATCGTGTTGGGCTGGACGGCAGGCCGAGACCCATCAATATCGAACACGGAAAGCAGGTGATCCAATGGGATCGTACGAAGCGGTGGGTAGGGGAAAACCTCGTGAACCGGATTGAATATGTAGCTGAAGGAACCGGATGGCGTGAAGAGAAAACAGGGCTTCATGAACTTGAATTCATTGAAACACGCAGGCACTGGTTCACCGAGACCGTGCCTCACAATTCCTCCCGCGGAGTGCAGGTACTGAACCTGGTTGAAGGACGGGAAGCGGTGGTCGAGAGTCCGGCGGGGTCGTTCGATCCGTTTGTAGTCCGTTATGCCGAAACATTTATAGTTCCGGCATCAGTCGGGGAGTATACCATTTCTCCTTCCGGTGAATCGAAAGGGAAGGAGTGTGCCACAATCAAAGCATTTGTAAGAACAACAACATAAACCCTCTCTGAGATGAAACAAGGTGCACACAACGGTTCGAAACGTGCGGTAATTTTTGCCCTGGGAGGGAACTTCATCATTTTCGTCATCAAACTGATCGTCTCGGTTGTCACCACGAGTTCGGCCATGCTGGCTGAGTCCATCCATTCTTTCGCCGATTGTTTTAACCAGGTTTTTCTCCTGATCGGGGATGTGAGATCCAAACGGCCGGCCACAGAAAGATACAGTTTCGGTTTCAGCCGAGAGGTCTTTTTCTGGTCGTTGCTTGTGGCGATCCTTCTGTTTTTCATCGGGGCATTGTTCTCGGTTTACGAAGGGATCCACAAATTGCTGAATCCGGAAGAACTGAAAGATGTTTACTGGATCTTCATCGTCCTTCTTGTCTCCATCGTTATTGAAGCGAAGACATTCAGCGTAGCGTACAAAGAATTCCGCAGAAAAAGCAACAAACCTGTTTTGAAAGCCCTGGAGGAATCAACGGATACCAACATACTGGTGATCCTCCTGGAAGACTTCGCCGCCCTTGCCGGCCTGACTATCGTCTTAATTACCAGTGTGATCTCTATCTTTTTACCGGTTTTTGATGCCATCGGGAGCATGCTGGTGGGATTCTTGCTTGCAGGCGTCTCCCTGAAAATGGCCATCGAGATAAAACGCTTCATCGTTGGCGAAAGCATCCCCCGGGAGAAGCGGAATCTGATCAAACAGATCCTTCAGGATTACAAACTTGTGGAGCATGTCAACCGCATCCGGACGATGGTGGTTGGGAATGACCAATATATGGTGATTATCTCAGTGGATATTGATGACGAAGCCACTGGCTACTATTCCGAAGACATCCTGGATGAGATTAAGCGGAGGATCATGCGCGAAATCCCGGAAGTGAAGGAAGTGTATGTTGACATTCAGGATCCGGGCAGAAGCATGGTATAGAAGTATGAGGGTATGAGAGTATGAGGGTACGAGGGTATAAGAGTGTGGGATTCCTACACATTTGATTTCACAGTTCACATTTCACACTCCACACTTCACATTTTGCGCCTGACACTTCACCCACGAGCAAATATTTGTCTTAACCTTGTCCCCAAAACCCCAGATTATGCCCGTTGCCCATACTTCAATAAAGGAGGATGACTGTTTGACAGAGACGCATTTGCGTTTGTTGATCGATGATCAGAAGAATATAGCTTCCTGGTGACAGACCTGGTTCATATCGCATGTTTATGTGTCCACCCTGAATGTCTTTCCGGAGATGTTTCCTCCCGGTAAGATCGAAGATTTCAAGTTTCAAATTGCCATGCTCCGGGAATTCTCCTTTGACTGTGAACACTCCGGGGGCAGGGTTTGGAAAGATTGTCACAGGGTAGGTTTTGTTTGGTATAACCATAACAGGATTTTCAGTGAATCCCGCCACGAATCCATCCCGGTCTCCGCCTCCAAACGTTGTCTGGAGGGCCCCGGGAGTAGAGATCGTTTCCTCCGAAGCCGTAAGACCTCCCAGGTACATATTCTCCGGATCTCCAACGCAGGCATATCCCATATCATCGCCTGATGCGCCATAGTAACTTCCCCAGTGGCGGGATCCCGCTGCATCAAACCGGGCAAAGAATACATCCTTTGCGCCTCCCAATTCGGGCTGGTACCCATCCGGTGTAGAAATTCCATCCCCTGAGGAGGTATAGCCCGCAATCAGGATCGTTTGGCCGGCACCGGTATTGCATGCCCTCACCTCATCCATCATCAGGCCACCATAGTAGCTGCCCCAGACCCTTAAACCGGAAGAAGAAAATTTTGCAAGAAAGCCGTCGGTCATTCCTCCCAATGAGTCCTGATGAGCTCCGGGCGAAGCGATCTGGTTAGCAGATTGCGTATTCCCCGAGATCACTGGATTTCCATCCGGGTCAAGGGAAAGGGAAATCCCTTCGTCGGCAAAGTTCCCTCCCATGTAGGTGCCCCAGAGCCTGTTTCCAGATGTGTCGAACCGGGTAAGGAAAGCATCTGAGTTTCCTCCGCAGAAAAGCTGGTGGGCTCCTGGTGTAGAGATAGCAGTAATGGAACCGGAAGTCCCGGTAAGATATACAAATCCCGTATTATCAGCCCGGCAGGCGCTTCCGGCATCGGTGAGGGTCCCGCCATAAAAGGTCCCCCAGATTTGATGACCTGCCGGAGAGAATTTTGCAAGAAAGCCGTCATAATCACCTCCGGGGGCAGGTTGATGTGAGTTTTGGGTTGCAATAAAGGCTGCAGAGTTGGTATACCCGGTCAGGTAAACAGATCCGCCCGGCTCAGCTTCGCATCCATAGCCTGCCTCCTGGTTTTCGCCTCCGAAGTAGGTGCTCCAGATAAGGTTCCCGGAGGGAGAGAATTTCGCCAGGAAAGCATCGCGTTCACCGCGAAGGACCGTTTGATGAACTCCGGTTGTAGCAATTCCGGTTGCGGACAGGGTATGCCCCGATAGGTAAATATTCCCGGCCGGATCTGTCCGGCAGCACCATCCTGCATCCTGAGCCGGGCCGCCGAAATAGGTTCCCCACAGCCGGGTGCCATCAGCCGTAAATTTGGCCAGAAATGCATCTCCGTCCCCGGCAAGCAATTCCTGGAAAGCTCCTGCGGTTGCAATGTTCTCAGGGGAGTCGGTTGATCCGCAGAGGATCACATTTCCATCGATATCGCAGCACATGGAAAGGACCACCTCGTTGCCGGTGCCTCCGTAGTAGGTGCCCCAGAGGCGGGTGAGAAGAGTGGATTGGGAGAAAACCTGAGAGGAAAGGAAACAGAGGGACGTAAGCAGGAGGACGCAGGACGTGGGACGTATGAAGTAAGATGTCAGCATAAATGGGATACGAAGCATACAAGTCCTCTGCAATCAGCTAACAGATATGGATGTAAAGATACTATAATCGGGAGTAATTACGCAACCTTCCAACTCTCACACCCTAAAGGCTGTACAGCAGCTTAATCTCCTCCGCCCACAGTGTCTCATCCGGTGTTTCCAGGATCAGTGGCATGTCGTCGAACCGGGGGTCGTGCATGATTCGTCTGAAGACCAGCAGTCCCAGCGTCCCCTTGCCGATGCTTTCATGGCGGTCGACCCGGCTTCCAACTGGCTTCTTGGCATCATTGAGGTGCATCCCGCGGAGGTAGTTGAATCCAACAACCTGGTCAAAGTGGTTGAAAGTTTCATCGAAACCCTGATCTGTGCTCAGATCATAACCTGCAGCAAAGGAATGGCAGGTATCGATGCATACCCCCACCCGGCTCTTGTCCTCTACAAGACCGATCATGTATCCAAGTTGTTCGAACTCAAAACCCAGGTTGCTTCCCTGTCCTGCCGTGTTCTCAATCACAGCCGTCACGCCCTTGGTTTTATCCAGGGCCATGTTGATCGATTCGGCTATCAGCTTCATGCAGGCCTCATCGGAGATCTGCTTCAGGGTGCTGCCCGGATGGAAGTTGAGCAGCTCCAGCCCCAGCTGCTCCGCCCGCTGCATCTCATCGAGGAAGGCATTCCGTGACTTGATCAGCATCTCCGGATCCGGGGCACCAAGGTTGATCAGGTAGCTGTCGTGTGGAAGGATATGCTTTGCCGGGAAACCATATTTCCCGCAGTTGGTTTTAAAAGCATTGATGTTGGCAGCGGTCAATGGTGCCGAGACCCATTGCCGCTGGTTTTTAGTAAAGAGGGCGAATGCTTTTGCTCCGATATCGTGAGCGTTTACGGGGGCATTTTCCACACCGCCCGAGGCGCTGACATGGGCTCCGATGTATTTCATGGTTTTGGGATTTGAGTACAAGTTTAATGAAAAATCGTGAATAACGTGAATAGCGTTAATAACGTGAATAGCCTGTGTAGTGTAAATGGTGAAATAATCTGTATAATCTGTATAATCTGTTTCATCTGCAATGAAAATTTCCTGGCTTATGATCATAGCATTTAACGCCTTAGCGATGAAGTCTTCGTTGTATTAAAAACCTTGTATCTTTGAACCAAACAACGGACAATCTTATGACCATATGAAGAACCTTTACACCTTTTTCCTCCTTTTTTCCTGTTTAGGAATCGTTGACGGCTATTCCCAGCTTCAGCCCCTGACAGGCAACGAAATTCCAGGAGCGATCATTGTCAACACTGACAATTACGACCCCCAATCCATCTGGAGTTACACCAGCAGCAGCGCTCCGGTAATCTCTGAATATGGCTTTACAGCTCTGTTGGTCCAGAAAATAATGATCGGAACCGAGGATTTAAAGCTTGAAGCTTATCTGATGAATACGCCTGAGGCCGCATATGGCATGTACTCAACAAGTATCCTGAACTGCCTGGCATCAGATTCGGTTACTGCCTTCGACTGCCTTACCCAATACCAGTACATGTCGGCATACGGAAGGTATTACATGGTGATTACCAGCCAGTCGGGGTCAGCCCAGGCGAGGCAATACAGCTATACACTGATGCAGAAATGGATGTTGCTCAATCCTCAGGCACCCCTTGAGCTTCCTGCTGTTTTCAAGGCACCGGCGTTTGCTGGCAACCGCGATCGCATCGTCTACGTGAGTGGAATGGAAAGCATGCAGAACAGCCTCCTGGGTTGGCAAAACCAGATTATAGGGGTCCGGTTCAGTATGTACGCGGTGATCCTTCCTGATCCACGTGGTCAGATCTACTTTGCGCAAATCAACTTCCCTACGCAGGGAGACATGTATACATTTCTCACAAATTCCAGGCTGATGCAGAACGGGGTTCCTGTACAGGCATATAACAATTATGGCTTTCTTTTCCGTGAATTCGTCCCCATTGACATGGCGAATCCCCTCACAATTTATTTCCTGCAATGCACACAACCTGTGGCGATAGCAGAGATCACGGACCAGGGAGGAGGTTGAAAAGGCAGAGAGGATGGAGAAGAGTGAGTTTGTGGTACAGGTGGTGAAGTTGCTTGGCGGTTTTCATTTTCCTTGATTTTTTTGTTATCGCAAAGAAATTCTTTCCTGGTAGTTTAACCTTTTGGCTCTTTCCCGGATTAATGTCAAAAACGATGGTATTAATTCGGAAAAAGAACCGTAAAAATTCCCTTCGGAGACCAACTTTTGATTACTCTTCCCAGGGAGCTTATTTCATCACAATCATTACCAAAAACCGTCGACTGTATTTAGGATCAATTCAACATCAGAAAATAGCCTTATCAAATGCTGGTGTGATTGTTTGGGAATGTTGGCAAGCAATCCCTATACATTATCCTAAAATAAAATTGGGCACGTTTGTTGTTATGCCGGATCACGTTCATGGGATCATTAATATATTCCGGGATCAATGTTTCAGGGGCGAGGCATGCCTCGCCCCTGAAAACCATTCCCCCTCATTGGGAGTTGTCATCGGTTCATTTAAATCCGCTGCAACCAAAAAAATCCACGAATCCGGGAATCCGGAATTCGGCTGGCATCGCCGGTACCACGACCACATCATCCGGGATAATCTGGAACTGACCCTGATCGATCAATACATCCGCGATAACCCACGCCGCTGGCAGGATCCATCACGGTAAGGGCGAGGCATGCCCCGCCCCGCCTCTGGCGTCATGCGGTCTCTCCCTCCGTAAGGGCGGGGCATGCCCCGCCCCTCCGTAAGGGCGGTCTCTCCCTCCGTATGGGCGGGGCGTGCCCCGCCCCTCCGTACGGGCGGTCTCTCTCTCTGTAAGGGCGAGGCATGCCTCGCCCCTACGTACGGGCGGTCTCTCCCTCCGTATGGGCGGGGCGTGCCCCGCCCCTCCGTACGGGCGTGCTCTCCCTCTGTAAGGGCGGGGCGTGCCCCGCCCCTCCGTACGGGCGTGCTCTCCCTCTGTATGGGCGGGGCATGCCTCGCCCCTCAGGGTACACCTCACTTATGGTGTACAATGTATACCTTTGCACACCCTTTACTCAAAAAATGACGACAACCATGCGGTGGATTGCTTGTACCTCTTTTCTTTTTCTCATAACCCTTATGCCGTGGAGTAACCTTTCAGCTCAAACAGATTCCGATACCCTTGAAGTGGCAAAAGAATTACGTGACTCCGGCGAACTGAAAGCAGCCCTGAAACTGCTTGAATCCTATCACAACGCGCATCCCACAGACCTTTACATCGGGTGGGTATATGCCCAAACGGCTTACTGGTTAAAAAAATATACGCTTGCCAGGGAGATCTACGACCTCAACATCTGGTACCATCCCGAAAACCTTTACCTCCAGGTCGATTATGCCAATATGCTGGTAGATATCGGAAAATTCAGGGACGCATTGCCATACCTGGAAAATTTCCTGGTCTATTATCCTGACAATAATCAGGTCCAGCGGTTACTTGCGAGGATCAGATACTTAAAAGGACAATACAGGCAAGCATATGCAGAGGTATCAGATATAACCGAAAAGCATCCCTTTGATGCTGAAAACCTCTCTCTCCTGGAAGACATCCGCCTGGCCAAAGCTCCGGTCATCGACATCAAGGGATCCTATTTTACCGATAATCAACCATTGCAAACCATCTCTCCCGTACTGGCAGGGAACATATGGCTCCATCCCCTGTCCACACTTCGGTTCAGCGTCAGGAGCCCATTCTTTTCGCAGGGGGAGCAGTATTCAAACGCTCTCTGGATCCAGGCTGGCAATGACATGTTTATCAGCTATGGAAACTGGAACATGGTTACCGACATCGGCTTCCTGAAGTATCCCTATAAAAACACCACCACCTTGACGGCCAACTTCGAATTGAAGAAACGATCGTACCGCCACCTGGTCACGATCTTCCAGGCCGAACGGAAGCCTTATTTCGCCACCGGAAGCAGCATCGATACCGTCATCAATGAGTACCATGTGGCAGAAACAATTCGTTGGGATAACTTCAACTCATGGAACGGAGAAATCTCATACAACTGGGATTACTTCCTCACCGATTTCAACTCGATATATTCATTTGCAGCCTGGGGATTAGCTCCTCCCTTTAAGGCATCGGTCTTCGATTTCAGGTTGGGATATGGGTTCAGCTATAGTACATCCAATAAAAATAATTTTGTCTCAAAGGATTCCCTGGCTGCTGTCATTGAGAACTACGATCCTTCCGTCGGGATCGATGGGATCTATTATCCCTACTTTACACCGAAGCAGCAAATGATCAATTCGGTCATCGTCGCCATCGGTATCCACCCGGTTAAAGGATTCGATATCGGAATCAACGGAAATGTGGGATTCTTTTCTAACGCGCAGATTCCTTATCTCTACCTGGATACCAATGGCGCTGGCGGATATTTGATCAAAAAGGATTTCAGCCAGGAACGCTATTACCCCTATTCCATCAGCGCCTTTGCTTCGGTTCAATTATCCAAGAAGATCAGTCTTCGAGCCGATTACAGGTACAACAGCACCTATTTTTATTCGGAACATTACGCCGCATTGCAGCTAAAGATTTATATCTGGAATGAAAGCAAGCGAAAATAAGGATCTTTGGAAGTTCAGGGAAGCCGCTCCTGTGACCAATATGCATAAATTTCTCCTGCTTGTGCTGGTGATTGCAGGCGTTGCCAGTGTTCTTTATTTTGCCGACTGGTGGTTCCGCCAGAAGCATATCGGTACCCTCTGGTTCTTCATCCTGCTCAGTCTCTTTTTCTGGTTCGGGATCTTCCGGCTGATCTTCATCTGGATCAACTACCTCTTTATCAGGAAGCCGGAAACAATAGCACCGGAGGCTGGCTTACGGGTGGCAATTTTTACGACAAGTTCTCCCGGCGAGCCGCTTGAAATGTTCGAGAAAACACTGGCTGCCTGCCGGAATATCACCTATCCTCATACTACTTATCTCCTGGATGACACGCAGGATCCCAGGTTCAGGGAAGTGGCTGAAAAGCATGGTACTGTGTGGCTGGAATTGGTTGGGCTGCCGGGAGCCAAGGCGGGCAAAGTAAACAAAGCCCTCGAACTGACCGACGAGGAGTTCATCCTGATCATGGATCCGGATCATATCCCGTTTCCTGACTTTCTGGACAACACCCTTGGATTTTTCAGGGATGAGAAAGTAGGTTTCGTCCAGGTTTCACAGGCATATTACAATCAGTATCGCTCCTTTACCGCTAAGGGAGCTGCAGAACAAACCTATACCTTCTACGGACCCACACAGATGGGATTGTACGGCCTCGGTGGTGCGGTGGCCATCGGAGCCAACTGTACCTTCCGCAGGAAAACGCTGGAAAGCATCGGAGGGCATGGCATAGGACTGGCCGAAGATCTGATCACCTCGATAAGGATCCATGCAGCCGGCTGGAAATCGGTATTTAATCCTGTGATTGTCAGCCGCGGTCTGGTGCCTGAGGATTTCGGCTCTTTCTGCAAACAGCAGCTCAAATGGTCGCGGGGAGTATTCGAAGTGACGTTCGTGGAGATTCCGAAACTCTTCAGGAAACTCACCGGCTGGCAACGGCTGTCATACCTGATGATCGGAACCTACTACCTGGTTGGGGTGACTTCCCTGTTTTTTGTTCTCGTGCCTTTCATTTTCTTCCTCACCGGGATATTGCCGGCCAGCATGTCGTCTGTGGAGTTCCTGATCAACGGCTCGGTGGTGGCGATCCTGGCGATCCTGATATACCTCTACGTCCAGCGGTGGCTGGTACATCCTCATACAGAGCGTGGATTGCACTGGCGGGGAATGGTGCTGAAGTTTGCCAGCTGGCCGGTCTTCTTTCTCGGGTTTCTGCTGGGGGTGGTCAATGCCGAAATCCCGTATATCCCAACAGCCAAAAAGGCAGTGACCGGCTATTTTACACCCTTTGCCAGGCCCCTGATCGCCCAGGTGGTTCTGTTTGTCATCGCTGTTGCAGCGATCCTTGTGCAACGCAGGTTCTACATCCCGGAGAGTGAATTGATCCTTTCGGCTGAGAAAACCTGGGCAATGGTAGGATTTGCCTTCATCGCCTTCCTGATGTCGCTCGGAGGAATCATTGCAGCCTGGTTGGGAAAACATATCAAAGTAGAAGATCCATGGGATACCGTAGATCTGAAAAATATTAAAACATAGAAAAATGGCCAGAAGATCAGGCAGGATCGCCACAACCATTGCAGCAATCATCCTGGGACTTGCAATCGTGATCATGATTGTATTCGCAGGCGATAAAACCCGCGGACCACTGGAGAATTTCTTCACCGGAATAGGGGAGATGGTTAAGAATGCAGAACATTACTATATCCTTCAGAAGCGGGAAAAAAAGAGGGCGGATAAACTTACCTGGTTTCAAACTTATAAGATGAATCCCGATTCGCTGAAGAAACCCTCAATAATTCTGCTGGGGACGTATGACAACGAAACTACCAGGTCCTTCGAGTCCATCATAAACCTCGAAGATTCTCTTCAAACCGTATTTCCACTGATCCACCTGTTCACAGCCTGGGGAAGCAAACCTGATGAGCAATTCCCCAAACTACAGGTAGAGACAATCCTGGCCCTGGGATCTGTTCCAATGATAACCTGGGAACCCTGGCTGACTGACTTTGACGATCAGGAATTCCCTAATCTTCGTCCGGTGAAAGAGAGGGACATAGGAGGATTGGCAGATATCGCAATGGGAATTTATGACCGGTATATCGTTGAATGGGCCGGAGAGGTAGCAAAACTCAAAGAACCACTCTTCCTGCGTATTGGCCATGAGATGAACGATCCATACCGGTATCCCTGGGGCCCGCAGAACAATACTCCACAGGATTTCATCGATGCCTGGATCCATATCCGTACGGTTTTTGATGCTGTCGGAGCAACCAACGTGATCTGGGTCTGGTCCCCCCACCCGGCATACGGGTACTATGACGCTTTCTATCCGGGCGACTCTTTTGTTGATTGGGTGGGGATAACGGCTCTGAATTACGGAGCAGTAGCCAACTGGTCGCAATGGTGGACGTTTGGGGAGATTTTCGGAAACTACTATGATCAACTGGCGGCTTTCAGCAAGCCTATCATGATCAGTGAATTCGGCTCCCTCGCTGTGGGCGGGGACAGGAGTGCATGGTACACAGAGGGGTTGAGGGATATCCCGGTGAAATATCCATTGGTAAAGTCTATGGTATTTTTTCATTTCTCCAGTGATAATACCACAACCGAACAGACTCTCAACTGGTATTTTATCGACGATACAACGATCACGCGATCCATTCATGAACAACTCACTCAATGGCCTGATTCCCTGAAGCCAGGAAATTGATCTGCTTTATTATTGACATTCTGTCTATATCATTGTACCTTTGATGTGAATCAAAAAATGATGCCATGAAAAAGATAGTTATCAGCTTTCCCATTGTGATATCCATCATAGTCGCCATCAGCAGCTGCAGTAAAAAAGAAGACAACAACAATACTCCTGTTGAAAAGAAAAAGTATGCCTGGATTGCAGGTAATGAGGACAGCACCGGTTACGGACTGATACTCTTCTCAAATGATGCCGGTGAAAACTGGTTGAGGCAGGGCCAGGGCCAAACCGCTTTAGCAGGTGTTGATCTGTCAGACATCTGGGCTGTTGATGAAGATGTGATCTGGGCTGTTGGCTCCAATAATACCATCCTTCGTTCACAAAACGGGGGACAAGGTTGGTTAAGGATCCAGTCTCCCGCCCATCCTGCAAATCCGAACCTGTTGACCATTTGTATCTTGAACCGGGATAATATCTGGATAAGTGGTGGGAATGGAGCCGTATATAATTCGCTTGACGGAGGGAGTAACTGGACCGTGTTTGATACGAATTTCTTTCAAAGCGGAAGGATGCAGGGAATTTGGGTGATCAATTCCCAGAGGATTTTTGTTGTTGGTGGTGTTGAACAACAAGGACGGGCTGAAAGGGGATTTGTCGGGTATACGGTTGACGGAGGAACCACGTGGGAAACATTTGTTCCTGCCAACGATTACAACAAGAATGGATGGATAAGCGTTGTATCACATGGATATACCGTTGTAATCTATGGAGGAAAATCTCATTATATGGTAAGTACAGATGAAGGGGAGACATGGAGAAATGATTCACTCGATGTTGGAGGCGGTGGTGGCAAGGCAGATATCAATCACATGATCATGCCTGATGATCTGACCTGGTGGGCAGCCATGGATGAAGGGCATATCGTCCTTACCGGAAATGGAGGATCAACCTGGGATGATCAGGGCTTACAAAGTGCGGGAGGGATGTTCCTGATAGGGATCAGTGCATATGATATGAATCTTGCCCTGGTTGTTGGGGAGACAAACGGATATCCCCCCATGGGTGGGATTCTCCGGACAACGAATGGTGGGACAACATGGAGCATAGTGCGGTTATATCACTCTGCCCTGCAAAAAGTATCCTTTATCCACTAAAAGAAGGGCTGTCATTGATGAAAAAGATTAACTTCCTGCTGGTGATTTTTGTCCTTACAGGACTGACCTACACATCCTGTAAGAAATCGACAACTCCCGAAACTCCTGCAAACACCAAAGTTGTCGCCTGGGCAGTCGGTTTGCAGGATACCAGTTCGGTTGGAATGATCCTGTATACAGATGACGCCGGGGAAACCTGGGAACGGCAGGGAAACCCTGCGATGTTCACCGGCGTTGATGTCATAAATGTGTGGGCTATTGATCAGCAAAATGCATGGATCATATGTTCCGGAAATAAAATTTTCAGGACTCTTGATGGTGGAATCACCTGGATTCCGGTCCAGGCTCCTGCCATTCCGGGCGACCCGGTACTTTCAGGAATATCTGTCATCGGCAACACCACTATCTGGATCAGCGGAGGGGGT
>Ga0172371_10000965_pt1 | contig 45447 bp, 35 predicted proteins | sample Lak12m_FD_114543 | JGI IMG/M metagenome (GOLD analysis project Ga0172371, IMG submission 114543) | Freshwater microbial communities from Kabuno Bay, South-Kivu, Congo - kab_022012_12m | ecosystem: Environmental > Aquatic > Freshwater > Lake | place: Democratic Republic of the Congo: South-Kivu... | reverse complement strand
CCCCTCTCCCTCTGGGAGAGGGGCGGGGGTGAGGGTGTGAAACAAGCGAGGACTGTCTCATCGTGCTACGATTCCGACATAATCAGCAGTTTTGCAACAGTTTCCGGAGGCCGGTCGCTACCGGCTGATGGTAAGGCCGAGAGCCTGCCCCGGACTACGATTCGGGGTCCCTGCCGGGCCGATCAGGCCTCACCTAATTTTTCGGCGAACAGGTATCTATCCTGCGCCTGCAATATAGAGAACTGCTGAGATAAAAAAAAGAGCGCAGGATGACTCGAAGCTATAGAACGGTTTGAATGGCTTTGTAAACCGCAAGAATGTGTCCGGCTAAATTATCTCGAATAACCGGAAAATCAGGCGCCGCAGAGTCGTACGATTCGGCGACCGTCCGGAATATTTCCGTCAATTCCGCTAGAGATAATTGTTTCACTATTTCGAAAAACCGTATCGCCAGCTCTTGGTCACATCTTTGATTTTCGACGTTTCGTCTCAATCCATCCACAACCCCCCTAATTGTGGCTTCCACACTGTGATCTCCGGCCCAGACGGTCTCGCCGACTCCATCCAATCGGTCCAGCCGCATTCTAATAGTGAGATTCGCAAGAAATAACAGCAACGCCGTAACTTGGTTTTCCGGGGAACACTCGTAGAATTCCAATCTTGGCGCGTATTGACGCACAGTTATGAGTTTGCAGGCCATTTGTCCATTCTCACGCGAAGCCACAAAATCTCCCGATGCGTGATGCCACGGGAAGATCTCTTCAAAGGTTTCCGGGTCATAAAAAGTGGTCAAAATAAATGAAGCCTTATAGTAAATTTGCGCCGCCTCGTCGTCGGACAAGATGGCATAGCCTTGATCCGTGTCCCACAAGATCGTGCGGTACGGGTCTCCCTCGGGGCCGGCGGACAGATGGAATTCATGAAATCCTTCAAACCATTCTCCCAGCATTATCAGCATGCTGGCGCTATTGCTATTTGGCTCGTCCAAAGCCTCCTCATCAAGCAGATGCATTCTCGGAATAAAATCACTAGGGATTTCTTGGCGCAGCCGGCCAAATAGGCGGAATTCATGTTCCAGCAGCCTCCGGCTCACTTCGGTTAAAGCGACATTCGCCACAAAAGTGAAATGTTCCTCTTGCGTCTTTATGACTATTCGCGCAGGATGGTAGTGGCTGCCATGCTTCTCCGCGATTATGTCAACTGCTTCTATCTCTTTGTCAAAGCCTTTTCTTGACACAATTCCCAGGAAAAGGTCCCAATGTTCCAATATGAACAGCCGGAGCGCTGCCATATACGCCTCGTACGTGATCCCGGAATCCGCTCCGTTCTCAACTGTCGGGCGTACGAGCGGGATGAACGACTTCAGGAGCCTTTCGTCGAACCGCACGGTCCCTCCGGGAACAGAACGAAATAGTTTGATGCGGGGATTGACAAGATTAGGCATAAGGTGTTTTCGCTCTTTTCGATGGTCGGGTGGCGCCACCCGTTCGTCGAATAAAGATTACACGAGAATTTTTGAATTATCATAACGAAAGTGCTCTAAAAAACCGACGAAGTCAACAGGCGGCATTCATGATCATGCTGGCGTAACAAGCGAAAAATGTAGGAGGATAAGCCAAGTCAAGCGATTTGAATGCCCTGGCTCGCTTCGCAAAGTTCCGCACGGGATTTCCGGATGATATGAGCTCTCCCTTTGCGGCAAGAAGCAGCGGCGAAAATCATGGTTGACCGAAAGAGCAGTTGAGAGGTATGCTCATCGACCAAAAAATCTTCCTGTGATACAAAACGGTGGCGATTGTGTTTCCGTGGTGGTTCATGGGAGACAACGCGGCGCGGTTGACGTCTGAGGAGCAGGGCGGGCACGCTTTCGTCCGATGTGACTCATACGGCTTGGAACGCGCCGCATTTTCCGAGATCAAACGCATGTGATCTCTAGTAAAGGAGGCGCTCCAATGACAGACTACTACATCAACGTATTCCTAAATGATGAAAGCAAGAAACTCATCGAAGAGGCCGGTCTCGGCTCCCAGGTGAAGGCGGTAAGCGGCAAGGACTGCGTGCAGATAGGGATGGACAAAAAGGATCAAAAGAAGCTGCTGAAGAGCTTTCCGGACCTTCAATTCGATTCCTCGAACGCCTGCGTGCTGCCTGAACAGGCTGAAAAAACCTTGATCGGCATAGTGAAGGATATGAAAACGCTGGACGTCATGAAAATTGCAATCATGAAGCTTTTCAATCCACTCGCAGGGAAGGATCTGCGTTCAAGGCTCCATTAACACTGTCAAAATAGGACACCCTCTTTCGGGCGTCTGATAGCGACTTTTTCGTCGGCTAAGGGTGGGCTCTTTCAGGCAAGTCCTTACCAGGAAATATCGCCTGCAATGGCTGCCGGATGCTCGACCACGTCGAGAGCCTTCTCGTCGGAGGCGGAGGACGACCGTACACGACCGGTGGACTAATCGAGCGGCCCTAGAAATTTTTTTAGGCGACTCGTTGAAATAAGCGCCGATGACAACTGCAATGACAAGGCTTCGCAGCGCTGAACCGACGTAAGCGAAAATGGCGCCCGGCGCAGTAGCTTTCCAAAGTGTCCCTCGTGAACTTGTGGTTCGACGCCACTCGAGATGATTCTCGTTCAAGTGGAAGGCCCTCATGCTTGCCTCGGCTAGCGCGCTACCGGAAACATCCAGTGATAATAAGGAGATGCCCTGACATAGCCAGCGAGCAACGTGCAGTGCCGAAATTCCCTTCGAAGAGGCGTGTGTTGTTGGAAATCTTACGTAGTTTTTCTTGACTTGCATCGGCATCTTGAATTAAAGTCCATAGAATGTCTCTTGGGTGGCCTGAACTTTTCATGTTCACTAAACCCGCCGGAAAAATAAGGATTTTCAATAGGTTTCCCGGGGAAAGCTCGTGGGGAGAGGTTTTTCCGTCGGGATAAGTATTTTCCTCGAAACCACAAGAAAAAGTGTTGATCCAGTCTTAGAGCAAGAAAACTATTGCAGAGAGGAGGAAGTTTTAATGGCGAAACATAGCACCCCGATGCTTGATGAGTTGGAAAAAGGCCCGTGGCCAAGTTTCGTTTCCGATATCAAGCAGCAGATAGAAAAGGGGAAACAAGCTCTCAAAGATGCGCCGGAGGATCTTCTTGGTGTCCTGGAGTTGTCGTATGAAGACAAGGTTACCCATTGGAAGCACGGTGGCATCGTAGGTGTATTCGGATATGGTGGAGGCGTCATCGGAAGGTACTGCGACCAGCCTCAGAAATTCCCGGGCGTGGCTCATTTTCACACTATGCGAGTGAATCAGCCTTCGAGCAAATTTTACAAAACTGATTTTCTGCGCCAACTCTGCGCATTGTGGGAAAAGTGGGGCAGCGGCCTTACGAACATGCACGGATCAACAGGAGACATAATCTTTCTGGGCACAACCACGCCCAATCTGGAGCAGGTGTTCTACGAATTGACGCACGAACTTAATCAGGACCTGGGCGGTTCAGGCTCCAACTTGCGCACACCTTCATGCTGCATAGGCCGAGCCCGGTGTCAGTTCGCCTGTTATGACACGCAGGAGGCCTGCCACCAGTTGACAATGGAGTATCAGGACGAGCTTCATCGGCCTGCTTTCCCATACAAGTTCAAGTTCAAATTCGACGGCTGTCCCAATGGCTGCGTGGCCTCCATTGCCCGCTCGGACATGTCCGTTATCGGGACATGGAGGGACAATATCCGCATCGATCAGAACGCTGTCAAGGCATACGTAGGCGGGGAGATTGCGCCCAATGCCGGCGCCCACGCGGGTAGAGATTGGGGCAAGTTCGACATCGAAAAGGAAGTCATAAATCTGTGCCCGACCGGATGTATGAGCTGGGACGGCAGCAAACTGGAAATTAACAACAAAGAGTGCACTCGGTGCATGCACTGCCTCAATGTGATGCCTCAAGCGCTCAGAGTCGGCCTGGACCAGGGAGCCTCGATACTTTTCGGCGCCAAGGCCCCGATCCTCGAAGGCGCCCAGATGGCCACTCTCACGGTGCCGTTCATGAAGATGGAGCCGCCTTTCGAAGAACTCAAAGAGTTAATTGAAAAGGTCTGGGACTGGTGGATGGAAGAAGGCAAGAACCGAGAGCGGCTGGGTGAACTTATTCAGCGGCAGACCATGCAAAAATTCCTGCAAGTCATCGAGCGAGAGCCCGATCCCAGAATGGTGAAGGAACCCAGATCCAACCCGTACATCTTCTGGAAAGAAGAAGAAGTGGAAGGTGGCTGGACGCGTGACATTAAAGCATTCCGTGAGAAACATCAGAGGTAAACAGGAGGTAAAGAAACCATGCCTTATGATCCCAAAGATCCCTTAAAGGATAGAATTACCGATATAGGCCCCAGATACTACAAGGAGTTCTTTCCTCCGGTCATCGAGAAAAACTACGGGAAATGGATGTACCATGAAATCCTGGAACCCGGAGTCCTGGCACATACTTCCGAAACCGGAGATAAGGTCTATACGGTGCGTGTCGGCGCAGCCCGACTGATAACCATCGAGCACATCCGTGAAATTTGTGATGTGGCTGACAAGCATTGCGGCGGCTACCTGAGATTCACCACCAGAAATAATGTCGAGTTCATGGTGGACAGCAAAGATAAAGTTAAGCCGCTGATGGATGATCTCAAGAGCAGAAAATTCTCAGCCGGATCAAACAAGTTTCCCATCGGTGGAACAGGGGCCGGCGTAACTAACATCGTCCACACCCAGGGTTGGGTACACTGCCACACTCCGGCCATCGACGCTTCCGGAGTGGTCAAGGCGGTGATGGATGGCCTATTTGACGAATTCGGCAGTATGCGGCTCCCTGCCCCGGTCAGAGTGTCTCTGGCATGCTGCTTGAACATGTGCGGCGCGGTGCACTGCTCAGACATAGCGATTCTCGGAATTCACCGCAAACCGCCGATGGTCGACAATGAGTGGATCGACAAGCTTTGCGAGCTTCCACTGGCCATAGCGGCGTGTCCCACCGCGGCTATTAAGCCGGCAAAAACGGAAAGTGGCCTAAAGACGCTTGACGTCAATCATGAGCGGTGCATGTTCTGCGGCAACTGTTTCACAATGTGCGCGGCTATGCCTCTTGCTGACGATGTTGGTAGTGGAGTCGCCATCCTGGTCGGAGGAAAGATCTCCAACAGGAGAAGCATGCCGAAATTCTCCAAGGTGGTTATCCCATTTATTCCGAATGAGCCGCCACGGTGGCCTCAGACTGTTAAAGCTGTCAAGAACATTGTGGATGTGTACTCCAAAGATGCAAAGAAATACGAGCGCGTCGGAGAATGGGCTGAAAGGATAGGATGGGAGCGGTTCTTCGAGAAGACCGAGATTCCATTTTCGCATCATCTTATCGATGACTATCGTTTCGCTTACACGACTTGGCGCACGTCTACCCAGTTCAAGTTCTAGCTGGTCAAGAGGGGAGTTATTCCATGACCGAGGACGAAGCCAAACAAATCATACTGGACAACTTGCAGGCGAAATCCAAAACCAAGTCAAAGTTCTACCTCAAAGATTTTTACGCCATGATACCGGACATGAAGAATCGGGATGTGAAAAATCTGGTCAACAGGATGGTAGGACAAGGATTGCTGGAGTATTGGTCCAGTGGAAGCACCACCCTTATCGGTTTAAAAGGCATGGGGAAGCAGCACTCCGAAGAGGATTAACCCTGTAGTCCGACTTTGGCCGATAAGTTATCTTTAGCTGAGTAAAGAGCGAGGGAGCAATTGGCGCCCTCGCTCTTTGCGCAACAGGCTCCCGAAGGGTTCGAATGGGCCTAACAAGCTCCGCATCGCCTTGGCGGAGATTGCCCGCTCTTATTTCTGGCGAACAGGGCCGCGTTCCAGCCTTCATAATGCATGTGGGCGAGAAGATCCAATCCTTCCGAGTCATAGGATTCCAAGACGTCTTTCGCCATCGCATCGGCAATGCCCGACAGGATGAGAAAACGCTCGGCAAGATCCGCGAGTTCCTTTCGTAACTTCAATAGGACTGGAGCGACAAGATTGGCGCTGACAACATTAAAAGTGCCCCCGATGGACTCGGCTCCTCCGATCAACAACTCCACGGAATTTTCCGATTTTAGTCCATTGAGCTTCAGATTTCGCCGGGCAGTATAGATTGCGGCGGAGTCAACATCCACACCGACCGTAAATCCGGCGCCAAGTCGTTTTCCCGCTACCGCAAGGATGCCTGTGCCTGTGCCGACATCCAGCATACTGGGGAATTGCGTCTCCGCAAATGACCTGTCCAACGCGACCTCAACGAGCTGGAGGGCCATCACGGTCGCCGGGTGGTTCCCGGCTCCGAAAGCCGGCCCGGGATCGACAATCACATCCAGCCTATCGGAACGCGCCGATCCTGTCTCCCAGTAAGGGATTATTCGTAATTTCTCTCCCACTTCGATGGATCGAATGTTCCCCGTCCACCCCTGAGACTTTTCTCTATAACGTTTGTTCAAAGCTCGGTTTCACTCCATGACTCAAATGCGGCACGGTCCAGCTCGCGAGGACACTCGCATAAAGGATCTAATGCTTATAATTCTAGGGGGATTCTAATCGGAATGATAGGGGATACCCAATTTGGTTTCAATAATGTTCAGGCGGTCCCTCACGGTGTCCATTTCTCCGGCATAATGCAGGATCGCTTCGTTTGTGACCGAGGCAAATTTCTTAAGATCTGCGTCAAGGATATTGAAACGGCGAAGAAGCTCCTGATGGCGTGCCTCACTTCTTTCCTCGATGGAATCAACCCGGACTTCAAGCGCGTCCATCCTGCCCTTGAGAAAACTCACTTCATCCTGCAGCGCGTCTACCTTCTGGTCTAGGCGAAGAACCGCCTGCTCCAGATTTGCCATGCTGCCCTCAAGGGACGACATTCTGGTCTCAAGCGAGGACATGCGAGTTTCGAGAGAATCCATACGCTTCTCGATGGATTCCATGCGAGCTTCAAGCGCCCCTATCCTGGCCTCGATTCCTTCCATGCGAGCCTCAAAGCCGTCCATGCGAGCTTCAAAGCCGTCCATCCGGGCTTCAAAACGACCCATCCTGGCGTCTATTGCGTCGAACCGAGCCTCAAATGAAGCGCGCATGTCACGCATTTCATCACGGATCTGGATCAGGATTTGCGTTGTGATCGCGCTATCCGAGGTATCTGTCATGGAGTTAACCTTGGGGTCCCCTACTGGACAAAACGAAGGCGTGCTGCACAATAGTCGGCCACAGGCAGGTTGTCAAGGACGAATTTGGCAGTGAAAACGTTGTTATTATAAGAGGTTATAAGGACAGGAATGGGAAAACAGCGCGGGTCCTCAACAAGCGGAGACCTCATATTGTTCCTGGGAAAGATGAGGGTCCTGAGTCAGTTCTATCTTGGTGTTATATTGTTTCTGCATCTGTTCGAGTTGAGCGCTCTCCTGCTCAAAAAGCAATTTTACCACTTCCGGATGGGCGGTAACCCGGATACAGGATGACGCGCTGTCTGATATTTCGCTCAAAATCGCCCTGAGCACCTCGTAACTTACAGTAGTAAGGGATTTAACGAATCCCTTTCCTTCGCAATGGGGGCATTGTTCGCACAAAGTTCGCGTGAGATTCTCTCGTGTCCTTTTGCGGGTCATCTGCACCAAGCCGAGTTCTGAAATCTTCAGGATATTAGTCTTTTGTTTATCTTTTTTTAAGGCTTCCTGTAAGGCTGTGGTGACCTTCTCCCGATCCGGAGCACGATCCATATCTATGAAATCCACGATGATTATCCCGCCTATGTTACGCAAGCGGAGCTGATAGGCAATTTCCTTGGCTGCCTCCAGATTGGTTTTCAGAATGGTTTCTTGAAGATTTCTTTTTCCGACATAACGACCCGTATTTACGTCAATGGCTACCAAGGCTTCGGTGAAATCAATGTTGATATAGCCACCTGATTTGAGCCAAATCTTCCTGCCAAGAGCCTTATTTAATTCCATTTCGATTCCGAACTTTTCAAAAACAGGCTCCTCCCCTTCGTACAGTTCCACGCAGGATTTCATGGAGGGCATGAAAGTGTCCATAAATTCTAGAATCCGGTGATGATATTCTTGGGAATCCACGATCAGCCGAGTGACATCTTCCGTGAAAAGATCCCGCACTCCGCGCAGGCACAAGTCGAGGTCTTCGTAAATCAGCGACGGCGCCCGCATCGTAACCTCTTTTTCCAGAATTCGTTGCCACGTCCCTTGAAGAAAACTCAAGTCGGCTTGAAGCTTTTCCGAGTTTTCGTTTTCGCTGACGGTCCTCACTATGACGCCGCAGCAAGAAGGTTTGATGGAGCTTATTATTTCTTTTAGCCTCTGGCGTTCTTGTTCGTTCTCTATTCTCCTGGATATGCCGACATGGTCCACTGTCGGCATGAATACTAGATGCCTACCGGGAAGTGAAATTTGTGAGGTTATTCGCGCTCCTTTGCTCCCCAGAGGCTCTTTGGAAATCTGCACCAGAATGTCCTGCCCCTCCTCCAGCAGGTCTTCAATAGGAGTGAATTCATAGACCTCATCATGCATCACTTCAGGAATTTGATCGTTTTGTTGCTCAGCGTCTTCCTCTTCCTCATCCGCCGCTACAAAATTGAGGTCATGATTGGGAGGATGTATGTCGCCGACATAGAGAAAGGCGGCTCTGGGTAGTCCGATGTCAACAAACGCCGCTTGCATACCCGGCAGCACTTTGATCACGCGTCCTTTATAAATGTTGCCGACAATGCCGCGTTCACCTCTACGCTCAATATGAATTTCCGCGACCTGACCGTCTTCCACAAGCGCCAGCCGAGTTTCTCGGTCGGTGATATTCATGACTATCTCACCGGCCATGACCGATTTCCTTCTCTGATTGTGAAGTTGCGTCAAAAGAAACTGATGTCTTTACTATTCTCATCTCTTTCACTTGGTCTCTCTGAAGACCCAGTATTGCCGCTACCATATCCAGCGGATGCGGCGAGCCCGAGGGACCGCTCCTAACAACAATTTCCAGGCCGTCGTCCAATACGGCCAAATCCTTCACCCATTCTTTCAGGTCCAAGTTCCGATCTTTGCCTTTGCGCAATATGGTAATATTGGCTGTCGGCGTCAAGCGGAACTGATGCGCTCTTTGAGCCAATTCCCCAATTTCCGGGGAATCAGAGAATTCCACTTTATACGTAACCTGTTGAATTTTACCACAAACCGGCGGATCATTCAATGACGTCTCAACAAGCTCAAGAGGCTCTATCCCAGCAGGAAGATGCTCCTGCAGAGCCTGAAAAATGTTCGCGGCGCCGGGCGTCGGATTGACCGCATCGAAATCAAGATATTCAGCCCTGCTCTCAACGCCCAACGCCAGCGGCGGCGAAAATCTGAGCCTGGGATGAGGATGAAATCCTTTGGAATAGTCCAGTTTAATCTTTATCCTGCGGAAAGCGCGATGGAATATTCGAATCAAGTCTTGATGTCCCACAAATTTCATATTCCCGGTCTTTCCGTATCTAAGTCTGAATCGTCGAATCCCCTCATCTCGTTCCGGAATGTCAGCCACACTCTTTTCGCCCATGTTCCGTGACACCGATGGGGCCAAACTAGGCTGAATTTGGTCAAAATCGCAAACACCGCATCCGATACATTCCCCGAAGCGGCAGTCGTGAGTTGTTTCTCCCAGGATTGCCCTTTGCCGCTCCTTTGCCAGGAATTCCGGCGTCACTCCGCTGTCAACCAAGCTCCAGGGCAGCGGATCGTCCGTACTCCTGGATTCGAGATACGTGGCAGGGTCTATGCCGGTATTCTCAAAAGCGCTCATCCAGGCTTCGAAACGTAGCTGATCATCCCAGCCGTCCAATCTCGCTCCGTTTCTGAATGCGGCCTCAATCACTCGGGAAATATGTTCATCACCTCTGGCGATGACTCCTTCCAAGAAAGAAACCCTAGGGTCATGGAGCTTGATCCTTGTTCTACCCTTTCTGAAATGACGCTTGAGGTACTGCTGTCTGCGCACGGTTTCCAGCATTGATATTTGAGGCTCCCATTGAAAGGGCGTGTGACATTTCGGGACAAAAGTTGAAATTGAAGCTGTTATCTTCCCAGCCTTGATCCATCCGGAAGCCTTACGAATGAGCCGTATAATGCCGTCCAGATCCTCATCGGTTTCCGTCGGAAGACCTATCATGAAGTAGAGTTTGAGAGACTGCCAGCCTTGTTCCACCGCTGCTGTGACTGCCCTTTCTAAGTCTTGCTCTGTGTTGCCTTTGTTGATGATTTTACGCAGCCTATCGGTTCCGGCTTCCGGCGCCAAAGTGAAACCGGTTTTCCGCACTTTGCGGATTTGTTCCGCTATTTCGCCTGAAAGAGTTTCCGTCCGCAGCGATGGTAGCGATAAAGCTATCTTGTCGCATCCGAAATTCGTCGTCATCTCAGTTACCAATCGGCCAATGGCTGAATGATCTCCCGAGGAAAGGGACAAGAGCGAAATCTCTTCCCAACCGGTGCTGTCAACACTTTGCTCCGCAACACGCATCACAGTGTTGACACTGCGCTCACGAACAGGCCGATAGAGCATTCCTGCCTGGCAAAATCGACAACCCCTGGTGCAACCGCGTGCGATTTCCACACCGATCCTGTCGTGCACTATTTCGCAGAAAGGCAATACAGGTTTGGTCGGGAACCCAGCAGTGTCGATGTTCGATAGAATACGTCTGGAAACCTTTTCTCCCGGCTGGCGAAGGCGAGGAACAAACACTCCGGGTATACGCTTCCATTCTCTGAGCAGGTCTTCTCGGGACCCCCCATCTTTCTTCCATCGAAGAAGCTCATCCGCTAATTCCAGGATTAATCCTTCACCATCGCCGATAGCGAAAGCGTCAAAGAAAGGGGCCATCGGAACAGGATTGAACGCGGTGGGGCCGCCTCCGATGACAAATGGATCATCGGGCCCGCGATCCACGCTCTTTAGGGCGATACCGGCTAAATCAAGCATTTGCAGGACAGTGGTCGCGCAAAGCTCGTACTGCAAGGAAAATCCGATCAAGTCCAGATTCGCCAGGGGCGTTCCTGTTTCGAGTGTCGTAAGCGGCTTCCCTTCTATTCTCATTAGCCGTTCCATGTCAGGCCAGGGCGCGAACACGCGCTCGGCATAAAGCTCAGAACGCTCGTTCACGATGGAATAAAGTATCTTCAGCCCCAGGTGAGACATGCCCACTTCGTACACGTCGGGAAAGGCCAGAGCCATCCGCAGTTGGACCTTTGACGTATCTTTGGTTACCGCATTCAGTTCATGACCGATATATCTGGCGGGCTTTTGAACGTGAATCAGAAGCTTTTCCGTCATCTGGCCTATTTGCCTATTTTTATTAGTAAATTCGGTCTTAGGAAACGATTTTTGCATTATCTGATAAAATTGGCTCCTTGATCGCTACATTTTAGCCTGCGTCAATGATAACATAAGCGTCATGACGCCGAGACAAGCTATAGCTCTGACCGCGGGAGCGGTCACAACCTTCGTGGTCTTTATTCTGGCAATGGCCCTGCTCTATTTCGGTGGATACTTTGGCGATCATGAGCGTCTGGTTTATGTATCAATTGCCCTGGGGCCTGTTGCCATGTTTGCAGTGATGATCGGGTATGCTGTTTGGTGGTTGGTCTTATTTGTTCTCAGTCTCTTCCTTCCTGCCATAAAGCCTCCCGAAAGCCGGACCCCGGGAACATAAAACCCCGGACTGCTCAAGATTCATTATACACTGTAATCGTCGCTGCGGGCCATACGCGTGCATTCTAGAGGTATAGATCAATGAAAGATATGAACGACAGCCCACTTTACAAAATGATGCATCCAAAGAGCATCGCTTTTTGGGGAGCGTCAAAAGATCCCACGGGAATGGGAAGTTTTCAGTTGGCGCAATTGCTGGCGCTAGGATTTGAGGGCGCGGTTTATCCCATTCACCCGAAAGACAAAAAAGTGAATGGCCTCCCCGCATATGCCAACATCAGGGACGTCCCGGGCCCTGTTGATCTTGCGGTGTTTGTCCTGCCCACCCGAGTAGTTCCGGAAATTCTCGAAGAATGCGGTCAAGCCGGTATCACGAGAATCATTATAACGAGCGCCGGTTTTGGTGAAATGGGATCCGAAGGCAAAGACGTGCAAGATCGCCTGGTTGAAATTGCTCGCAGATACGGGATCTCTTTTCTCGGTCCCAACTGTATAGGTGTTGTGAATCCTTACACAAAGCTGAATACCACGTTCTTTCCTTATGAAGTCTCTCCGGGATTTATTGGCATGGCTTCCCAGAGCGGGAGCTTCGTCACTCAGATGTTCTCCTACCTGGGAAACTTCGGTCTTGGGTTCAGTCAGGCGTTCAGCGTTGGCAACGAAGCAATGCTCGATCTGACGGACTGCATTGAGTACCTCGGGTTTTGTCCCAATACCAAGGTCATCGCCCTTTATGTGGAAGGTATCAGGCGCGGCAGGGAATTTGTCCGCGTCGCCAGGGAAGTCTCGAAAAAGAAACCGATCGTAGCGTATTACGTGGGGGGTTCAGAAGCCGGCAGCAGGGCGGGGAAGTCGCATACCGGGGCACTGGCGGGTCCTGATCCGCTCTATGATGGGATTTTCAAACAGTGCGGGATTATACGAGCATCTTCGGCCGCGGAACTTTTTGACATGTGCTTTGTGCTGGGCACGCAGCCGCTGCCCAGGGGAGACCGCGTCGCAGTACTGACCCACTCGGGAGGTCCGGGCGCCGCAGCCGCGGATACTGTTGATAGGACAGGACTGAAGCTCGCCAACTTCTCATCCAATACATTTGAACAGCTAGCCGCCTTGCTGCCCCATACCGGGCGAATGAGCAACCCGGTCGATTTAACATTCAATCGCAGTCCCAGAGACTACGTGGAAGCCATTCCTTCGGCGCTTCTCCAGGATAAAGGGGTGGACAGTCTCTTTATATACCTGTTAATGCCCGCCCACAGAGTCGCGCAAGTTATTGAAGCCACGGGAGTCTCCAAAGAAAAGGCAAAGATGATGGCTGCGGAATTCGTCAACATACAAGCCGAATTGGCGGCAAGCCTGGCGCCCAAATTCGGAAAACCTGTTGTGGGTGGGTCATTCGCAACCCGGGAGGACCCGTACACTCGTGAACTCCAGGACAGAGGCGTCCCTATGCTGCCGAGCCCGGAAAGGGCCATTAGAGCGCTTGCTGCTCTGCATCGGTATGCCAGAACTAGACGAGATTTATCGCGTTCAGGGGGGTGATTCGCTCGATCCTACTGCGTTGTCAAGCGCTTTGCGAACGACCTCCAGAACCTGGCGTATGTTGTACGGTTTGTCAACAAACCTCTTGGCGCGTGAGGAGAGTGTTTCTCTGGTCTCCATATTTGGCGAGTGGCCGCTGGCAATGATAACCTTCGAATCGCGGGGACACCATACTCATTTCTTGTACCGCTGAACTCACATACAATCAAACTCGCCTATGGCTATACCGGCACTTGACAGGCGCGTTTACGCCTAGATCGCCATATGCCTGTACACTGGTCATGCCGCGTTCAGCGGGGTAATCCGCTCAATTTTGTCCTTGGAGGCCTTTGCCGCGTCCCATAAATCCACGGCACGCTGCGCGTTCAACCAGAATTCCGGACTGTTTCCGAATAGGCGGGCTAAGCGCAGCGCCATCTCCGGGCTTACCGCTCGCCGCTCGCGAAGCAATTCGTTTATTGTTTGCCGCGACACGCCTATCGCCTTCGCAAAGCTCGATACGGTAAGCCCGTAATCTGGCAAGAAATCCTCTCTCAACATGGCGCCGGGATGCGTGGGCCGAATCTTTCTGATCCTGGTATTTGGAATGCTCATAAAACACCTCGCATCAATGATAATCTGTCAGTTCCACGTCATAGGCATCTTTGTCGACAAACCGAAAGCAGATTCGCCATTGATCGTTGACGGAAATAGAGAACTGCCCCTTTCGATCTTTGCCCAATTGATGGAGACGATTACTCGGAGGCACTCGCAGGTCTTCCAGTCTTGTTGCCAAATCAATGTACTCCATCTTGAGGACGGCCCTCCTCCAGATCTCCGGAGGGAAACGCCTCGACCTGCCGTTCTCGTACAACTCCTGTGTATGTCGATCAGCGAAGGTCTTAATCATGAGGTATTGTAAACTGTCACGTGACAGATGTCAACAGAAGATCCCCTTCCCCCGCTAAATCAGTAGCCTGTCTTCACCGCGTGTTGTCGGTGGCAGGATCAGCGATATGCGGGTACCATCATCTTACTTACAGATCCACGAGCGGAAAACGCCGATTGCGCCTTATTACTCTCTCGGCAAACCTGGTCCTTCCAGGCAACCCTGCAGGTGCCATTTTAGAAGTGACGATCTCACTCGTAGTTTGTTGGTAACAGAAGGCGCCTGACCGAGAGTTACAAGCGCAGCCAAGCCCAGACCTCCCACGTTCAGGATAAGGTTAGCCGTCATCACTGATTTCAAGGATCGCGTGGCCCATGAACCGTAGTGTTTGCGAAAAAACAAATAACGGGACCGATAAAATTCTATTCTTGCAGATGCCGGCGCAATATCCGCTGTGGCGCCTTGAAGATGCGCTGCCTTGGCTCGCGGCTCATGTAAGATTTGCTGCCCAGCCTGTCTCATTCTGACGGCCAAGTCCGTTTCCTCGAGGAAGAAGAAATAGTCTTCGTCAAAGCTGCCCAATGCCTCGAAGCGCTCGCGACGTAGCATCATTACCGCGCCGATGAGAGCTTCGACCGGGAACACTTTTTGCGCGGGCCTCTTGCCGGGAAAGCGCTTTGGGAAAAGGCGTTTCAACAGGCTGCGGTTCAGGGTCTCCGTAAGGAGAGTCGGGACGGCCTCGAAAGAGGTCTGAGGCGATCCATCGGCATTCAGGAGTTGCGGACCCACCATTCCGATGCACGGGTCGGATTTCATAAGATCGAGCAGCGTCCGCGCGCAGTCTCTTTCCAAAAGCGCGTCGGTATTCACCAACAGCAGAAATTCACCGCGTGCTGTTTTTACCGCCAGGTTATTGGCAGCGGCGAAGCCGAGATTCTTGCCTGCTTCCAGGACAATAACACGCGGGTAAGCGGTCTTGACTCTTGCCACGGAATCGTCGCTGGAGCCGTTATCCACGACCAGGACCTCGGGTTCTTCATCGAGGTTTGAGTTCAGCACATGCTCCAGGCAGGTCAAAAGCAGGTCCGCGGTGTTGCGGTTAACAACAATGACGGAAAGCTCAGGTTGCGGGGAATCAGTCATAGGATAGGAGACTAACCGCCGATGCGATTCATGCCTTCATTCATCTGAGGAAGACAAATCGAGCGTCCCATAGGCTTGGCTAGGACAGCACGCCTTAAGATCTCGGCCAGGGCCTCGTCCGAAGCGCCTTCTCTGAGAGCGGATTTTATATCAATCTCCGCAGGGCCTAGCAAACAGGGACGAAGGGCGCCGCGAGCCGTCAATCGTAATCTGTTGCATGTGCCGCAAAAATGGCCGGTCACGGCGTCAATGATTCCGATTCTACCAACGGCGCCATCCAACTGGAACATGGTCGCGGGACCGTCCAGGCGATTGCGTTGAATGGGAGTCAGCTCGCCCACTTCTCGCCGGATGATTTCTTTGGCTTTCAGGGCGCTGAACGGCTCCGGCGCATGAGGACACTCGGTCGCGCCGAAAGGCATGCGTTCAATGAATCTTACATCCAAGGGTTTATTCAAAGTGAGACGCGCGAAAGCCGGAATATCTTCTTCATTCATTCCTTGAAGTAGGACGACATTGACTTTGACCATGTCGAATCTTTTTTCCAGCGCAGCCTCAATGCCCGCCAGCACTTGATTCAGGCGGTCCATGCCCGTTATCGAATGAAAAGTGTCTCTGCGCAAAGAATCCAGGCTTACGTTTATGCGGTTCAGGCCTGCGTCTTTAAGGTCCGCGGCCATTGCCGCGAGCAGGACGCCGTTGGTGGTAAGCCCTATATCCTCCATTCCCTCGGATCGGGCGAGCCGCGAAATAAAATCGAGCACACCCCTACGCACAAGGGGTTCCCCTCCGGTAATCCGTATCTTTCGTACACCCAAGCGATGAGCAATGCGAATAACGGTGAGTATCTCCTCATAGCTCAGGATATCGCTATGGGAGAGGAGTTGAATGCCTTCCGGCGGCATACAATAGACGCATCGCAGATTACAGAGATCCGTAATGGATACTCGCATGTAATCGATAACACGGCCGTGCAGATCTATCAGAGAATCGGGCATCAGGAGTCCTTACGCATTTCGTGAAAGCTTTCCGGGGGACCTTTTTTTCTGCAATGGATTATTCCATTAGCTCCGCTTGTAGGAGGAGAAATGACTTTCAGAAAGCGGACCGCCAGGGGGAAAACCCTTTTGCAAAAGGGTTTTCCCCCTGGACCCCCTTTCCGAAAACTCCTAAATGGTTGCGGAGTGGCCATGAGCCGGCGCAGGATCGCTTACCCGCACACGACCTGAAGAAGCATATTTAGGAGTTCTTTGCGGGGGGACCGGGGGGCGGCTTTCTTGCAAGAAAGAGCCCCCCGAACTCCCTGCGGAGCAAAAGAAACAATCCATTCGGCAAAAAAGGATCCCCGGACCCTTCCCAAAAAACTCTAACATTATGTCTATCAACCGGCCAGGAATTGTTCAGGCCTTAATACTAATATAAACGCTGAACGGGTTGAAAGGCAATCGAATCGCACAGCCTTGTGCCGGTCGGCGGATTCCGGTTTCGAACTTGGCGGAGGCAAAGGAGTCTTAATAATAATGAATTCCACGGAAAGAACTCCTTCCGGGAGAGAATCCGTACCCAGGGGACATAAGCGCCCCACACCGAACCGCTTAAGTGGTAACGTAAGTCGCCTTTGAGCGCAGCCAACCCGAGATTCAAGGCAGTACGGATTTTTTTCGTTCTATGGTATTTCTCCCTGTCGATGCGCGATTGTAGGGGCGACCGGCGGTCGCCCATTCCGGTATTGACACTTTATACGCTGCTTATAAGACACGACTAAATCAGACCAATCTTGACCCTAACGCGCCAATTGGATATGCTGTCCTGGCAATTTCTCCGATAATTTCCGCTCCGTAGATAACCATCCCCAAAACCTCGCTGAAAGAGGTTATTCGATGATCGACTGGAAAGCATACCTGGAGTCCGTCTGCAAAGATCAGGAATACAGGGAATGGGAGCGGGTATTCATACGGTTGGACGCGGAAGGCCCTGCCGCGGGGACTCAGCTCGACTTGATGGTCCAGGCGTTCCGAGAGCCTGACAAATCTGAGCAAGGAAAGGATTTCCCGCCTCCCAAGGAAGTCCAGAAGTACGACGCTCTGGAAGGCCTGAGGAAATTCGCAGGGTAGCATGTGCTCCTGCGCGGTCGACTTGGTTCCGGGAAAACTACCACCTTGCGCAAGCTGCTCCTCGAGGAAGCGGACAAAGCAAAGCAAGACCCAAAAGTAAGAATCCCGGTGCTTGTCTCGCTCAGGCGGTTCAAGACCTCAACATCCGGCCTGGTGCGTGATGCGTTCCAAAGACATGGTGCCCGGTTGGGAGCTAACCAACTTGACTCACTACTGAGCTACAGCCGATTCTTCCTCTTGTTCGATGGCGTAAACGAGTTGCCTAGAGAAGAAACCCGCCTCGATTTGGAATCCTTTAGGCTCAAGTACCGCTCATCAACGCCGATGGTGTTCACGACAAGAGACATCGGTCTCGGCGGCGATCTAGGCATCCACAAGAAGCTCGAAATTGCGCCGTTGTCTGCGAAGCAAATCGAGAGCTTCGTTCACGCATACATCGGAGACCCTCACGCGGCAAAAAGGATGCTGAGATCTCTCAGGGATCGGACGCGGGAGCTGGCCCAAACCCCTTTGCTCTTGTGGATGCTCTGCTCTGTTTTTAAAGCCAAGGAAAGCATCCCGCTCGGATTGGGAGAAGTGTTCAGGATCTTCACCGGGAGATACGAGCTAGAGGAGAAGAAAGACGCGCCAGTCTCCAAAGAATCGAGGCGGTGGTGGCCAAAACTCCTCGCGAAGCTCGCATATCATATGATGAAGAGCGGCGACCAACCCACCGAGATGGCTCTCGTGATAGCCAGGGACGAGGTTGAAAAAGTTCTCAATAGCTATCTAAGAGAACAAGAAATAGAAAAGCCAGTCCAAAAAGCCGCGCAACTTCTGGACGATCTGATCAATCATCACCTGCTCAGCGAGGACGCCCAAGCAGGAATTGAATTCCTTCATCAATTAATCCAGGAATATTATGCGGCTGAGTATATGCTCACCTTCTTGCCTGGTCTCGGGGCAGCGAAGGTCCAACACTATTACCTGAATTACCTGAAATGGACCGAACCCATTGCAATGATGATGGAGTTTGTGGACAGCGAAGCTAAGGCTTTAGAACTTATCAGACTGGCTCTTGATGTCGACCCCGTGCTCGGGGCAAGACTGGCAGGCCGTGTCAAGAAGCAGTTCCAAGAAAAGGTGGTTCAGTTGGTGGCGTGCTGGCAGGAGCATTCAGTTTTCCAGATGTGGTTGCTGTTTGGCACGGCATCCGAGGCGGCAGTTCAACCACTCATGAAGGCATCGGTGGACGAAAATGAAGATGTTCGCAAAGTGGTGACCTATGCACTAGTAAACACCGGTAGCGAGGAAGCAATAGAGCCTCTCAAAAAAATGTGCTGGGACAAAGACGAAGATGTGCGCACATTAGCAGCCTATGGACTGGGTAAAATCGGGACCGATGAGGCCATACAAGCCCTTATGGAGGCACTGGTAAACGAAGATGCAGATGTTCGGAGAGCGGCGGCCTTCGGACTAGGATGGACCGACCGTAAGTCCGCCATACAGCCTCTAATAAGGGCGTTGGAGGACAAGGATGAAGATGTGCGAAGCGCAGCAGCCAGAGCGCTCGGAAGGATCGGTGCCGAGGAAGCTTTAGAGAACCTTCTAGAGGCCTTGGCCAAAGATGAAGAACTGAGGGTCGCAGCAGCTTATGCGCTGGGCAAAATCGGAACCGAGGCGGCCGTGCGGACTCTAATAAGGGCGTTGGAGGACAAGAATGAAGATGTGCGAAGCGCAGCGGCTTTCGGACTAGGATGGACCGACAGTGAGTCTGCCATACAGCCTCTAATAAGGGCGTTGGAGGACAAGGATGAAGAGGTGCGAAGCGCAGTAGCCGAAGCGCTCGGAAGGATCAGTGCCGAGGAGGCGATAGAGCCTCTCATAAAGGCTTTGGCGGACAGGGATGAAGATATGCGCAGCGCAGCAGCCAGAGCACTGGGACGCATCGGCGCTGAGGAGGCTTTACTGGATCTTATCGGGGCTTTGGAGGACAAAGATGAAGATGTGCGTAGCTCAGTAGCCGAAGCGCTCGGAAGGATCGGCGCCGAGGAGGCAATAGAGCCTCTCATAAAGGCTTTGGCGGACAGGGATGAAGACGTGCGCAGCGCAGCAGCCAGGGCGCTAGCACGAATCGGCAGTGCGGAGGCCGTAGCGCGCATACTTACAGAGATCGAGAATGGAGTTTTACCGACTTCCGTGCTTCACGGTCCTGAGCGCGAATTCGCATTTAGCTCCAAGGAATTGCCCAGTTTGTCGAAACTTGCCCGCGAAAAAGATCCTCAATTATTGCCTATAATTTTCGATGTCCAACAGCGCTTCCGGTACTACAATCCCGCCCTACTACTGACTGATCGACGATTCTTAATTATTCACCTTTCTGACCTGCACTTTGGTGAAGTGGACCGCGCCGAAGATCTGTACGTACAATTGCTCCTGGAGTTGAAGAAAGACATAGGATTATCAACATTTGACACATTGGTCATATCCGGGGATGTCGTTAACAAATCTAAGCAGCAAGGCTACAACCAAGCCCAGGCTTTCCTGAGCAACGTCGCAAGGGAATTCGATCTCGGTCCGGAGAAGATTCTCATGGTTCCAGGGAACCACGACATGAACCGTCAACTTTCCAAGGGTGCGTATACTGTAATACGGCGAGAAGACTTGACGGGCCCGATTAGCGAACATCTGTGCATTGATAAGGGTGGTGATTACGTCGAGGTAGGGGATACGACCAAGCACAGGAAAAGATTTGCCGATTTCCAAAGTTTCTTTAAGACAGCTACCAACGTAGAATATTCTGAAGAATACTCTGAGCAAATCACGTGGAGCGAATATTCCGACCAACAGATACTCATTGTGGGAATGAATTCCGCATGGCAACTTGATCACCATTACAAATGGCGATCAGGAATTGACCCTGACGCTCTAAACAAGATCCTGGAGAAGGCAGCAAAGGCGGAATATAGCGATTGGCTAAAAATCGCCGTATGGCATCATCCAATTAAGAAGAGAGACGCCTTGGATACTGAGCTGAACAAAAGCTGGATACGAGATGATGGTTTCATGGAGCGTCTGGCGGTAGCTGGATTTAATATGGTGTTGCACGGGCACGCGCACGCGAGTGGCGCCTGGAAATACCCGGCAGATAAGGGCAACAAGAAATATGAACTTCATATTGTAGGAGCGGGCACCGTGGATGCGGAGGAACAGGAAGTGAAACCCGGCAAGTTCTGGCAGTACAACATCATCAAAATAGCTGGAACCAAGGTGAGCGTCGAATGCCGCAAGCGGGTGAACCCGCGGGGTGTGTCTTGGCCGGACAAAGATTGGTTGGATGTGGCGGACAAACCCGTATACGAATTCGATCTTCTCGACAAACCCGTGTAATACCATTTAGTACAATATTATCGATTGGCGCGGGGGAGGTAGGCCGATTTGTTGTCTTTATAATCTGGCTATCAGGTCCACGATGGCGGATGCATCGCGAGCGAAAAGTCTTATCAAAGGCACTTTCCCCACAGCGCCTCGATCGAATATGGCGTCCGGGACCCGGCCCAATTCTTCCATGACATCTTGCACACCCCAGGCCAGAGTGCTGCCTTCTTCTTCCTGCACATCCGGCGGAGTGCGCGTACGATCGAATTCCGCCACGGTATATCCGAGGGCTCGGATCCTTCTGACAATTGTTTCCGAATAAGCTATGGTCATCGCGGCCCGTTTTTCGGGATCGTACTCCATAGCCGCGAGAACCAGGTGATGTATCTGTCGAGAAGCTCCGAAGCGCGCCGAAGCGAGCGTGTCCACCGAATTTAGGGTCCGTATTATCCTGCCCGGAAACGATGCGACATCGTCCACGGACTCGGCATAGGGTATCGCGTAGGCCAGATTGGACTGGACCTCGGGTATAAGATGGCCGATATTCAAACGTTTCAGCCGTTCGAGCGCTTTGTCTAATTCTTCAACAACATGAGTGCGGGCAATTTCTCTGGCGATGGAAGCATAGTGATTTGCAGGCCCGATCCCACCACCCAGTGGAAGCGAAAATCTCAAGGCCCGGTAAAGGTACCTTTTTGCCTTGTCGATTGACTCCATAAGCGGCAGTCCCTGAGCCAGGAATGTAGCCAAAGCTGAGGCCAGGGTGCACCCCGTTCCATGTGTGTGGCGGGTCAGAACTCGCTGGGAAGAAAATTCGTAATCCTGATATCCATCATGCAGAATGTCCACAGGGGCCTCATCCAGATGCCCTCCTTTTATCAAGACGTTCTTAGGCCCCATCTTTCGAAGCTTCCTTGCCGCCTTTTTCATGTCCGGCACGCCACCTATCTTCTTTTTGGTCAATATTTCCGATTCCGGGATATTTGGCGTGATTACATAACCCAGGGGGAAAAGCTCTCTCACCAAAGCCTCACGCCCCGATTCATCCAGGAGGACATCTCCATTCTTAGAAGCCATTACCGGATCGATAACTACCTTTTCGATGTGGTGTTTGGCGATTTTTTCCGCTACCACCCTGACAATGGCGGCATTAGCCAGCATTCCTATCTTGATACAGTCCGCGCCGATGTCCCCAAGGACCGCATCCAATTGCAGAGCTACAAAGTTAGGATTTACAGGAATTATACCCTTTATCCCGACTGTATTCTGGGCGGTAAGCGCGGTTACCACACTCATCCCATACCCGCCCAGAGACTGGATTGTTTTGATGTCCGCCTGGATTCCGGAACCGCCACCCGAATCCGAACCGGCAATGGTGAGAACCTTGCGCATGAGACTGACCGGACTGATTGATCGTGCTAAGATTCTAAAATATCATATCAACTCGGAGAACAGAACTCCGAGTTATAGTCTAGTGGAATATTCAACCATCCCTGAGAGACAGACCGTGCCTAAGAATGACCGGCGAGACGCCGGTCCTACTGGGCGTAACCCGAGCCGGCTGCCATGGCGCTCCCGAAGCACGGCAGATAGGCGTCGGAAACATGTTTAAGATTGCGGCTGCACGGATTTTTCTCGTACGGCGCGTGATTCATCACGCCCGTTTGCTGGGCGCAATAAATTGCGCCCCTACAAATAATGTTCCCCCGCAGAATTTACGCGCTCAGGAACTTGGAATCCGCTGCATATTCAGGCTCATCCGAATCGATTTTAGTTTCATTCGTCCTGGGTTCAGACCATGTTACTTCCAGAGTCTCAGGAAGCTGATCCAGCACGGTTCCGCTACGTGACTTGGAATTTAATGCGTCGTCCGTAACCGTCTCGGGTAAGACCGCTGTTTTTTGCCCAGACTCGAAGAAATATTCCGGCAAAAGCTCGCCCAACGGATCGCCCTGTTCCACTGTGCCGGCTGTGGCGCGAGAATATCCGCTAACGCCGCCAATTGTTTCCGGATTGCCTGGGGAATAGGGAAATTCATTTGGCGCGGTAATGTGAAGGTCGGTGGATCTAGTCCTCATAACAGAGGAAAATTCCGACAGGTCCTCCCATTCGGGCTCAATGGTCGGGGCAAGACACGAGGAGCTATATTGAAAATTGTCACGCTGGTTGGGATCTCGTCCCCTGAAATAATAGAGAGTGACCAGGAGTAGCAACAGTCCCGGAATCAAAGCTTGCGGACAATAGTCCATCCAGCCCGGAACCGTTTCCAAAACCAAGTACCATCCGGGAATCAACAACTGTGCTTCTGTTGCTTTTCGAGGGTTCCACCACCGCGTAGGGGCGCCGTCAGCGGATCGAGCCGGGAAGACTGAACGGCCTTCCGCCATATTTGGTTCGATTTCCCCTTCCACGTTTTTAGGTAATTCACGCATGACCAGTTTGGGCGATTTTTCGGGACCGGCAGCCCTGAGAATGGTATCGATGGGTGTATGCGAGAATCTCGTGCGTGAAAACCAGCGGCCGGAGTCGGGATCGCCGTGCTGCATTATGATAAGGAAGCTTTGATTGGCGGGATCATCGCGGAACAAAAATTTGTTTTCGACAGCTGAAGAATCAATCACAACCTGCGCGCTCTTGGGCGCGCCCGCCAGAGACAAATTCAAATCACCCATCATTGCCAAAGTTTGGCCTCGATCATTCAGCAGTTCTATGTTTGAAAAATCCGGGAAAAGCGACCTAAGGGTGTTGAGCAGCCTGTCCAATCCTCCGGCGGCTGAGAGATTGTCAATGTCCAAATTGCCCGCGGCCACGCGCACGGCTGCGGTTCTCGCTGAAACAAGACCATCAAAATCTTTGGCTAAGCTGCGCGCCTGCTCCTTCAGAAGATTTTGCTCCAGTGGGGCTATTATCAGAAGATGTCCAGCCAGAGCGACAGTGACTACGGTGACACAAGTCAGTAAAATCCAAAATGTCAACGGTCGTCCATTTGCGCCATGTTGCGCAGCCTGGGCGTAGCTTGATCGCGATCGCTGTGAAAATTTGGGCATTTCGCGGGATCTTGTGTCCATTGTCCCTGATTCCGCTTTTGATGGTGTTTCCTTATTCATGGTTCTTGGTCTGCTCCATTGGATTTAAGAGGAAACCGCGTGGCGTTTTCTTATTCCACCTCGAAGGCATTTATCAAAGATTATATATAAAATCAATTTGAAATTAATATATTGCAGTGATTTATTATTTTGTTTATTATATTTATATTTTATCGGCCAAATATTTCACGTTTTTTATTGTATATGAAGTGAATTCAAGAATCGGAAGATGCGAACACTGTTGCAAAGGGGTCCGGACACAAGTTATTAACACTTAGATCGAAATTCTCTATGCAAAGGACTGCTCTTGTCTATCTTATCCTCGTGAGTGACCGTGGCCGAAAATTCGATAAACAATCACGCCTTTGCGAAACCCTCTGCACAGGAGGATTTGTATTGAGTGAAAATCTTATTAAGAGCTTGAAACCCGTACCAATATTGGTGGCGGGAGATATCATGGTGGATGAGTATATCGTAGGCGACGTAGAACGGATTTCACCGGAATCTCCAGTGCCTGTAGTAGTGGCTCGCGACAGGCTTCAAGGACTCGGGGGCGCAGGGAATGTCGTTCGCAATCTGGTCTCTATGGGCGGCACGGTCGCTTTGCTCTCGGTTGTTGGTAATGACAACGCCGGCAAATGGTTTAGGAATCATTGTGAGCAGATGTCGGTTGAGAGCTTTTGGCTTAAAGAAGATCCCTCGCGCCCCACAACCGTCAAAACGCGAGTCGTGGCCCGAAATCAACAACTGGTAAGGATTGATGATGAGCATGTAGGCCGGATCTCCCCGGAGTTGGAAGAAGCGGTCATCGGCGACATTAATCTGGTCATACCGAAGGTCCGAGCGGTCATTTTATCCGATTACGGAAAGGGATTTCTCACTCCCAAGCTCGTGGCCGCTCTTATTTCGGGAGCGGCGGAGAGAGGAATACCTGTGCTGGTGGATCCGAAAGGTATGGATTTTTCGCGTTATCGAGGGTGCGCCTATCTTACGCCAAACATCCGGGAAACCGCCGCAGCGGCGGGAATCGAGATTCGCAGCGGCGAATCTTTGGTAAGAGCAGGAAAAATACTCCTGGAGCGGACATCTGCTCAAGGAATAGTGATTACGAGAGGACGGGACGGCGCCACTCTCGTGACAGCAGAAAAAGCACAGGATTTCCCGGTAAAACCCGTGGAGATAATGGACGTGACCGGCGCCGGTGACACGATGATCGCGATGCTGGCCCTAGCTGTCGCCAGTGGACTTTCCATAGAGAACGCTATCACGTTGGCCAATCTGGCCGCCTCAATTGTCGTGGCCCGTTTTGGGGCGGCGTCCGTCACTCTGCAGGAAATGTTGGACTCAGTCAATGACGACAGCGCAGATAGCAAAGTGATCCACATTGATAATATTGCCGGGGTCCTAAATAATCGAAGAATACTGGGCCAGACAATTGTCTTTACAAACGGGTGCTTCGATTTGTTTCACGCCGGTCACCTTGAGATACTTAGGCGGGCAGCCGCTTTGGGCGATGTCATGGTTGTGGGCGTAAATTCCGACGACTCGGTCATGCGATTAAAGGGCCGCGGAAGGCCGATCACAGCTGAGCGGAATAGAGTTGAAATAATTTCCGCCTTGAATTTCGTTGATTATGTCGTTGTTTTTGAGGAAGATACGCCGCTCAGGCTGATTCAGGCCGTTCGCCCGGACATCCTGGTCAAAGGCGCCGACTGGAAGGGCAAAGAAGTTGTGGGCGAAAGTATAGTCAAGGCTAGAGGCGGTCGAATCGAATTTGTAAACCACGTGCCGGGGATATCTACCTCTCAGTTGATAAAAAAGATTCGCGGGGAGTCCTGAAAAGAGTAACAAGTTCTTCCTGTCCCGTTCCTTTGGGGCCTGAGAAAGAAATGCCGCGTCATTGCGAGTTGCCAACTGTAGGGGCAGGTTTCAAACCTGCCCTGTTTGCTATTACCCGAGCAAGGGCGGGTCGAGACCCGCCCCTACGCCGCATCGTGCTATGATTTTGGCAGGTTACGTAATTATCAGACAGCCTCTACCTGTCTGCCCATCAGGCTAGGCACAATCCAGGACAGACTTATGCGCTATTAAAGCATGTCGGGCACGGCCCGACCTACCTCAAGCCTTTTCTCGGAGTCGACGTAATGGTAGGGCGGCCCGTGGCCGCCGTGATGATTCACAATCCTTTGCCGAAAACAGTGGGCAGGCACGCAGGTCCGCACCTACCCGACGCGTGCCCGGAATTTCTACCGTCTGGCGGGTCGGGAGCGAGGTCTGGCGCGCTGCGGCGGTCTTTCTTCTTCCGGAGGCCTGCGGGGCCTGGGCGGCCTCTTGATATCTTCCACCGCGACACCTAACGGCCCGCCGGGCACGACCAGCGTAGTTATTTCGTTGTCATGCAACAGGCTCAGAGTAACCTTTTCCGCCCGTGAATAATCCTCAACCAGCTTCTGGAAACTGCTGACACGAAACCCCGTTTCGCCGGCATATTCGATTATTATATCATCAGGCGCCATCTTGATTTTCTCTGCCAGCCCCCCCTTCTTGACCTGTACCACCTTGACGCCGGGCGAGGCTTCAAGTTCGTGCAATCTGGCAAGGATCACCCGAGCGCTCGCAGTGTCACCGATCTTTCGAAATTCCGCCAGAGACTCCGTATATAGTTCCTTGCTCTTGTATATCCGATTGCGCTCCGCGTAGATGCCAGCCAGAGTGGCTCGGACGCGCGGGACCCATTTCTTGTCTTCCCGCTTCTCATAAAGCTTCAATGCGGATTCCAGGGTATCAATGGCGCTATCCCACTGCTGCTGCTGCGCCATGAACATAGCTTCCCGGAACAGCCTCATTCCTTCTTCATCGCTCGGAGGGGGCAGCGAAGCGGCCGATGATTTCCTACGCGTCTGATCCGATGGTCCGGTTGTCGCCGTTTCGGATCCCGCGTCGTCCCTATCTTCATCCATTACCACTCGAAAACCCAGATTCCAAAAGCTCATCTCCGGGCCCGAAAAGCCCCGAAAAGCGCACCTGCAATCCGTTGGACTTGCATACCAGTTGCCGCCTTTATTGAGTCTCGACGTGCCGCTGCCCGGTCCGGGGGGATTTTCGACAGGAGATTCGTCAAAATAATTCCTGCTGTAATAATCGGCTACCCACTCCATTACATTGCCGTCCATGTCGTACAGACCGAATCCGTTGGGTGGATAACTCCCTACAGGCGCAACGTATTCGTAGCCGTCGTCCACAGTGGTCAGGCTTTCGGGCAGCTTGGGATTGCCGTCCCCGAAGTTCAGATCCGTGGCGCCTGGAAGCCGATCCCCCCAGGGATATCGGACCCAGACGGACCCACCTCGGCAGCACATTTCCCATTCGGCCTCTGTCGGCAGCCGATAGCTTCTTTTTTCCTTCCGACTTAACCATCTACAGAACGCCTGCGCGTCATTCCATGAAACAAAGACCACCGGCTGGTTATCGGCGATCTTCCAGGGGGTCGAATCCCATTTCATCTGTTTTCGAGGGACCCAGCGCCCTTCAGTTTTGCTGAAAATCATGCCGCCGTCGCCTTTTTCCGCATCGGTCTTGTGGCCTGTTTCTTTGACAAATTGGCGGAATTGTCCGACCGTCACCTCAGTGACTCCCATGTAGAAAGGTTTTGTTATTCTTACAGGATGGAGGGGGAGTTCATCTTGAAACCACTGTTTATGCCCTTCCCTCCAGATCTTCTTGAAAGTTACTCTCAGCCAGTCCATCTCCCTTTTCAAGCTTCCCATCATAAATTCGCCCGCCGGAATACGGGCCAGGCTCATTCCAATGGAATTGCTTACGATGGTTCGGTTGGGTGGCTTGTCAAGGACGGAATTGAGACCTCTTACAGATTCAAGCCATTTCGAGCATTCCCGCGCGTCCCCGGCGCCCGATTCGCACTCCCGCAAAATCCCCTGCATCATCTCTTTTGCCCGGGCGAGATCGCCGGATACGATCATTTCACCACTTCGACGTATCTTTTCCAGGATTGATATCGTTTGTGATCCTACGCCTTCGGCTTCTTCCGTCGGGGCCGCCGCCAGTTTAACGATGTTGGATTGACGGAGTGAGGGATTTGCCGCGGACGCGTGAGGGAGGGAATAGCCAGCGGGTCCGGCTTCAAGAGCCTGTCCATTTTCAGCTGTTCTTTCGGCACAACATGCATCAATACTGATACCAAGGATCATTATACTCACACAATAGGCCATAATAATGGTATTTATATCTGATATTAGCGATTCATCATTTGCCCTGAACGGATGCGGTCTAGAGGGCTTTAAAGGCGCCGGGGAAGTGTCCTTAACAATTTTCATTTTAAAAAATCCTTGACAAGCATAAGAATAAGGGGAATCCTAGCAGACCAGTAAAGCGAGTCAAGGCTCTTTTGAAGCCGCGAAAGCGCAGCCGCTGGATAGGGAAGTTAACTGCGGCGCAAGAGAAAAACATTGACAACGGCCGCCAATAATGGTAGCGATTGATGTAAGCTTTTGATTACAATTTTATGTCGCAATAACTGTCTTCGGATTTAGAACAGAAGAAGGCACTTTTATTGAATAGGAGGTATTTGTTTCAATGAAAAGATTTGCAGTGACACTTGCGGTTGTCGGTATGGTTATGTTGTTCGCCACGTTTGCTATGGGCTTCTTTGCTTGGGCGCCGTTCGCCTCATACGGCGGGGGCTATGCTAGTGGGTCATCCAGTAGCGGATACTATCCTGCCAGTTCCTCAAGCAGCGGTTATTGGGGCGGCTATGCCGGTGGCTATGGTTATGGCTGGGGCCGTCGCGCAGCTCGCGCTTACCGCGGTATGGGCTGGGGTGGTTACGGCGGCTATTGGGGAGCCTCTTCTTCCAGCAGTGGATACAACTACGGCTCTAGCAGCAGCAGCGGATACAACTATGCCGCTAGCAGCAGCAGCAGCGGTTATTGGCCGGCGAGCAGCTCTTCGAGCGGCTGGTACTAGAATTTCAGGCTGATTAAATAAAATCAGCTTCTCAAAGCTAATAGTCGGAAAATAGCGGGGCGACCAATCCTCGAGTGCGGTCGCCCTGTCTTATTGATCCACTTCAGGTCCTCAGAATGACATGCAAATTATCCCGATTTTGCGCCTCTGCGGCCGCGCTAATTCTTCTTAGCATTCTTCTCATCTCCTGCGACCGCCAAACGGGCTCAGTCCAGAGAAACGAAAACAACACACGACTCGCAGGAACATGGATTATCCAATCCCGAATTATTAATGGGGTAGCCTCACCAGCGGATGAACGCTTTATCGGATTTGCCTTTGGCGCGGATGGTCTGTTTAAGGCGAAATATCGAGGGGAAACAAATCAAGACTGGATTCGGGCCGGCGATGGGACCTTCTCATACGACCCGCCTCTTCTGACCCTTTATTGGGACTCAGGAGCCACTGCAGCGCTCCTGGTGGTTGAATCCGGCCCGGAAAGGCTTGTGTTCCATCATGGTCGTAATCTCGCGCCTCTGATTAACCAGGAACCCGACGAGGTGTTTACCCGCCAGAAAACAGAAAAAGGACCCGTGCGGAAGCCTTCCTAGTAGGAATTCACGGTCATATGAATTTGCGCTCCGGAGGACTGAGACGCCGTTAAATTTTCTTAACGATCCGCCTCAGCCGATTTCCATTGCGCTTGATGACATGCCGCGTCGTTCCTGTCTGTAGCCTAGCCGTGCAGCAGGTGTAGCATTTTGCCCTGGGAACATCGAGCAAGAATGTTACAAGTTCGCCTCATGCAAACTTTCGGTTCAACCCCTATCAGTATGCACCGTCATTATCCCTATATGCTAGCCTGTTATCATCTTTTCTTGAAGTGAGAGGCGCTTAAGTCACGGGCCTCTGCTTGTGATCGGCAAACACTTCGCTACGCAGGGGGGACTGTATTAGAGCGATGATACATGGTCTTTTCGAACACGGAGCTGTGTCGAGCGCGTCGCGCGACCCGGGATTGGCTCGTTTTGTTGATCTGCAGGCAGAACAGCGGCCATTTATTTAAAGCTATTTCTAGCTTTTTGAATTAACTCTTCGCTAATATGCATTTTTTTCTTGACAATAAATTTATTTCGATTACCCTCGCTTCCAACAGATCAGACCCTTGAGGGAGGGTATTATGTTCAGAAAACTGCTAAATAGCGCGTACCTATTAATACTTCTTATCGTAGTGACCTCAGGCGTGTCCTGGGCTCAATCCGCAGAGAGCGGCTATGACATGATAGCTCAGGCCGACCAGGGCTACAGGAACATTGCCAAGGTGAAGCCCGCGCCCACGGCGTCGGCCGAGGTCACCAAAGTTAAGCCTTATGGCTGGACCTCCCGGTTCGAGGGCCTCTCCCGGTATAATCCTATTGGCTGGGGACCGAATTGTTTCCTGCCCTCGCCGGCCAAAGGCCAGTTTCTCCTAGGACCGAAGATCTGGTTTGCCAGAGTCGACGGAGATGCTCGGCGGGGTGTGGACATAGCTGGCGCTCAGACGTCCAATGTTGATTTCGACGATCATCTTGGGCTAAGGAAGGGCGGCAATGTGATCTGGAGCATCGAAGCTCTCTATCAATTCCGTCCCAACTGGGGAATACGTTACTCGTTTACTCCTCTACGTTTGCACGCCACTGCCGGCCCAAAGACTGCTTTCAACTTCATGGGCCAGACCTTTGCCGCCGGAACGGAGGTGCGTTCCAAATGGGAGCATTATGAGCATCGGGCAGGTTTGGTCTTCAATATAAGTCGGACCAGGAACAGCCTGACCAACTTCTTTGCAGACTGGCTTTATGTCCAAGATAAACTCAGTGTTGGTGGTGTCACCGCCACGAACCCGGCAGTCACATGGGACGATAACAAGAGCATGGCCCTGCTGGGCATTGAATTTGACAAATGCCTGAAGAATTATCGAGGCAACACACTGACCATCAGCGGCAAGGCCGGCTTAGCTTTCTTCAACGATGTCATCGGGTACGAGGCGGAAGCCGCCCTGAATTATATGATCCCGATTAAGACAGGCCGCTTCGGGTTCCTCAAAGGTGGGTATCGTTATGCTCAGTTGAAGAAGGATAAAGGGAATCAAATGTTCACGACCGTGATGGATGGGGCTTTCCTCCAGTTCGGGTTTCTTTTCTAAGAACGCCTGATCCGGCTTGCCCCTTCCTCCCCCGATCCAGGCCCGACCGGCATTTCAATACCTCACCGGTCGGGCTTTTTTGCGTATCTCGTCCGGCCTGAAGAACTTAGGCCAGCCATATTGTCTCCACATAGGAACCGGAACCATCCACGATGATCTTAGGCTGATTCCATTCCAAATCCCACGAGATGAAGTAGGCGAGATGGTCCATTAGAGGCTCGTCTTCACGCTCTATCGTGGATAACAACCACTTCGCCGTTTCCCGGACTGTTGCGATGACGATCCTGTCCAGGGACATAGACTTGTTCAACCCCTGGAGCCTAGGAGCGCCCTGGAGCTGTTCAACCGCCTCCTCCCAGTGTATTCCCTGTAACTTGCGTCTCAACACATAAGCGTTCCCGCTGTCCCGAATAACAAGGAGCGCCGGGTTGGACCGCAATCGAGCGTGTCGAACCGTGGCGCCGCTCATCTCGGAAGCGCGTCGTTCGAACAAGCTGTTGATATCGCGGACATGATTCAGCAGCCGCGGTTGGATTCTCTCGAAAATGAACTCGTCCCCCCGAATATTGATTTCTTTGAGCCGCGTAGGATCGAATCCCAGATCCATCAAGTCCCCTATCGTTAGGGTGTCGGTCGAGGAGACACCGCCGCATTCCATCCAGGCGACGAGGCTGGGCCTTCGGTAGTTCGGAAGAGCCTCGATAATGCGCGCCGGATGTTTCTTGAGCACCTCGGGGAGATTCAACCACAATTCTTTGTCACCGCATTCAAAGAACGGTCTGCCCGTAAGCTCACGCGGCGCATATGACTGGACCCGCAAGGAACTGATCTGGGGGCTCAGGACGATCTGTTCCAAGGATTCCCCTCCGGTATAACCAAGGAGACGGCCTATCCGCCGCCGGAACCCGAGCAACTTTGTCACAAACCTAGTGAACATGAATCTCATCAAGGACGTGTCTTGACCCGTACTGATTTCCTTTTCGAAATAGATCAAAAGGGCCGAGTACAAGTCTTTGAATTCATCGATAGTCCGCTTCACCATCAGCTCATTGTCCCGCATGTCTATCGCAGGCCGTTTCCGCTTTATGTGATGGAGCAATTTGAGGATCGGATCTTTGAGATCTCGCGCGGCGAGGCCGGGAGGCACAAAAATCATGTACTGACCGTCCGTCGGAGAAACCGGCGTTTGGGTAAGACTTTCAAGTGGTTTCCAGTTCAATTTCGAATAAACATCGTAGGTTGGATCATCTCCGGGGATAATATTGTCCAGGATTCCAACAGCGGCCTTTTGGACCAGAAAATCTCTGAAGACTCTAAGAACTAGGTTGCCCAGTCCTTTGTTACGAAAAGGCGCGGCTACTTCCACATAAACCAGGTAATAGCAGGGAATCGGCTTATTAAGGTAAAGCATATTGAGTCGGCCAAGATTTTCACCCGTATCGGAGTTGATCTCGAAGATCTTGAATCCGCCGTTCGATTGATCCGACCGAAGACGGTCTATTTTTGCCCCCGAAACTGTCTCATCCACAAGGCCGGACAAATTCTCAAAAAGATCCGCGGTCATAGGGGCGTCGGAGGCGGCGACCCGGGTACCGCCTTCCATCAGGCTTATCAATGCCAATCTGTCGTTCAGACTCAGCCGGGCTCTTTCGCCGGCGAGTTCTTTCGGTGAGAGGTTTTGCACTATAGAATTCATGGCGGCTAATTCCTCGGGATGGGGGCGCCTATTGAAGGCGTTCACACAAAAAAAAGAGCGGAGACTCTGCTCCGCTCTGGTTCGACATATGGTTAATCGTCACCGTCCGCGCAGCAGAGGCGTCCTCCCGTTAAAGTAAAAATAAAAATAGCTGCGTAGCGTGACGATCATAACTTTCTCCTGATAGACTAAACTGTACTCTGTTCCCTTCCACGTGTCAATCTTTTGAATCAATTCCTAACAACCCTTCAGTTACGGGCGGCCAAAGACTGTCATTGCCGGCGTAGCGAGCAATCTCCGAGCCTGGGGGCTTGTCGATGGGACCGGCATCCTGCCGGTCATCCGCATAGACAGGCGGGACGCCTGTGGCGCCATTTACTCCTCGCAATGACAAATCCACCGCCCGCGTAACTGAGGCGCCACAACTCCGAACATTACCACAACGGTTTTGATCCACGATCGGCAGTTCCTCGGACAGGACCTCGCTTGTCGTGGCGGCCCGCATCCGCTTGTTCAAGCAGTTGACTGGTCCATTTCTCGATTCGAGCCCTCCACTGGGGATCTCTTTCCAGCGTCAATGCCCTTTCGAAGTAGGACATGGCCTCAAGATTTCTCCCTGCAAGCATACATGCCACTCCCATGTTCGCGAGCGCTTCCGTATTATTGGGATCCAATTTGAGCGCCCACTGATATTCTTTTATGGCTTCGCCATATTTTTGCAGGCCCACGTAGGCCAGTCCACGCCCCAAATATGGGGCCGGAGAGGACGGCGCCAATTTCACGGCAAAGTTGTAGTCCTCCAAAGCCGCGGCGTGCTCCTGATTAAAATTCCTCGCGTCAGCTCGGCCGATATAGCCGGCCGGGTCCCGAGGCTTTAGTTCGATGTACTTTGTGAAATCCTGAACAGCCTTTTGAGGGAGACCCAACTTGTCTTGCGCTGTTCCCCTCAGTTTATACGCTTCAGCCGACGCGGGATCTCGCCTGAGCGCGGTCGAAAACAAGCGTACAGAAGCCGCGTAGCGCCCTTTTTCCAATTCACTCTTCCCGCGTTCGATCAAAACCTTTAGGGAACCGGTCGGTGGCTGCGCAGTTGCGGTCTTCCGAGATTGGGCCGAGCAGCAGTCACGGAACCCATGAATCGGGGCCAGCGCAAGACAAATAATGATAAGAGCCAATTTCTTCTGAAATCTTAGTAGCATCTCAGTGTCCATACAAAACACTCTGTTAATACAGAGCATTAGCCTGCATCAATCTGCGTCTGTTGTCAACGGATTCGATTAGATAGCTTACCAACTATCCTCGGAATTAATGTTATTTTTCCCTATCTTCCTGTAAAATAGCGTCAGGTCGGTCACAGATCCTATTTTCTCCTGAGTTCACACTTGTGGGCCAATACGGAAGCTTAGACGTATTTGACTAAGTTCAGGGAGAGGTGTTGCGATGGAATATAAAGACATTTTGATCGAGACCCAGGGCGAGATCGGTCTAATAACGATGAATTCTCCGAAAACGTTCAATGCGCTTTCCAAGAATATGATTTCTGAGATAACTACCGCATTGAACAGTTTTGGAGCCGATCAGGCGCTGAAAGTTATTATTATCCGAACCAGCGGCAAGCATTTCTGTTCAGGCCACAATCTGACTGAAATGGTGGACGGAAATCGCAGCGGTTACAAGTTCATTTTCGAGCAATGCTCGCGAATGATGGCCCTGGTGCATGAAGTCCCTCAGCTCGTGATCGCGCAAGTGCATGGAGTGGCTACCGCGGCTGGCTGCCAGCTTGCGGCCACCTGTGATCTCGCCGTAGCGGATGAAACAGCTCGATTTGGAACTCCTGGAGTTCGAATCGGACTCTTTTGCACGACCCCCATGGTGGCTCTCTCGCGAGCGGTCCCCCGGAAGCTTGCTATGGAGATGCTCATGACAGGGCGCTTGATTTCTGCGGAAGAGGCGCTCCGAGGAGGTCTGATAAACAAGGTAGTCCCCGAGTCCGATTTGGAAAAGGAGACAATGGAGCTAGCCGCAACCATAGCCGAGGCGAGCCCGTTAGTATTGCGAATCGGGAAGAAGGCGTTTTACAGCCAGATTGAGCTGGAGGAGCCCCGCGCATACGAATACGCCAACAATGTAATTACTCTCAACCTCATGGCCGAAGACGCTCAGAACGGAATTAAGGCGTTCCTGGAAAAGAAAAAACCCACCTGGCTCGGCCGGTAGTAAGAGAAGAGAATAAATCTGGGGAGCCCTTTTTTGCAAAAAAGGGCTCCCCAGACCCCTCCAAAAAACTCCTATCCTTTATCGGCTGTCCGCTCACGATTGATTCATCGCGAAAAGATTTAGGAAACGAGGAAACACTTGACTCATGCGCGTGCCGAAGCATAATGATCCCAATGGGTTCGGATTTGCTTAACCTAGTCGAGCACGTTTCGGATAAGAACAAAACACGGGAGGAGCCATCTGAAGCATGAATGAGGGTGAAAGCGAAATTCTGACACGATTTCACCAGCCGCTTGTCGCGCTCTCAAATGCGCTTCACCGGAAGCGACTCGTTGTCGTGGTAGGAGCAGGCGCAAGCATTGCCGCGGGTTTACCGTCGTGGAATGAACTCGTGATACAGCTTAGAAGCGATTTGGGGCTACCGCCCGCAAACGAACCGCAGGATCCCCGCTTGCTTGATCCACTCTATGTTGCTGAGATGTATGAGAAACGATTCGACCGCCCTTCTCTGATGAACAAAGTCGTCGAAATGATCGATAAGATCAAAAAGCCCTCACAGATTCATCAAGCCATAGCAAAAATGAACAATGTGCAGACGATCTTTACAACGAATTACGACGACCTCATGGAGCGTGCTCTCGAAAAAGCGGAGAAGTCATTTCATATCATCTACCGCGACGAGGATTACGCGTATTTGCCACCCCCTGACCAGAAGGTGGTTATCAAGCTTCATGGGGACATCCGGAATCCTTCGAGGATGGTTCTGACACGGAGCGACATGCTCGATTATGAAACGACTCACCGGAACCTGTTGGACGAATTCAAGACAGCCCTAAAGAAAAACACCGCTCTCTTTATTGGTGCAAGCATGCTGGATCCCAACCTTGAGCGAATGCTTGAGCTTTCAGTCAGGGAACTTCGGGAGAACTCACTGCGGCACTACATGCTGGTCAAAGGGTGGAACGAGAGTCTTAAGATCTATTACAGCCAACACAAACTTGAGCCTGTACCTCTCGATAATTGGGATGAAGCAGTCAATTTTCTAAAGCAATTAGGTAAATATGGCGTAAGTTCAGTGAAAGAACCCATTTCTTTAACGCGGTCGTTACCCAACGGATACATAGTTGTTGAGGCAGAAAGGTTTCAGGAACTGACCTCCCAAGAAGAACGAAGGCTTGCCGAGCGGTACAACCAGCTTGCCGGGCGTTATCGGAAGGGGGCGAGGCAGAGTATACTTAACGATTTAAAGGAATTGTGGGGCACATTGGCGAAACGCTTTGAAGAACAACTCAATCCTCTCAAAGTAAGAGTTCTGATCTTGCTGTCCCACATAACGGCCTCGTACGAAAATGAAATTGATTTTCATGAGCCGGATGAGTGGCTCAAAGAGGCCGAAGCGATCGCAGACGATTTAAATCGGACTCATGTTCAAGAGCTTAGATGTCTTTTGATGCATTTGAAAGGTCAAACTGATGGTGCTCTCAAAGCTCTAAGCAATATACGAGGTGACTCCGCACTCGGCATGCGGCTTCTCTTGCTTCTCGACATAGAGGATCTCAGCGACGCGGCTCCCTTGGTCGAACATATTTTGCCGAAGACGTCAACCGATGAAGAGTCAGCCAAGATTGCGATACGATATTACCTTTTGATGGATCAACTGTCAGAGGCAAGGCGGATTCTGGATCCATGGGCGGAACAGTCAGGAGAAAACGCAATCCTGCTTGAGTTGGCTGGCTACGTGTACGCGAAGCTCGCCCGGGAGCGGCGAGAAGCTTTTTGCAGGAAACACAACCTGTTTCCATATTTCAGCATCATCCTATTCCACGAGGAACTCCTCGATTGCAGACCTGAAGGGACCGGCGCCATCTCCGCTAAATATTTTAGAAAGGCCGCCGGCCTCTTCCGTGACCTAGGTGAAAAGGAAGCAGCCCTTCGGTGTTATGAAAATCTATTTGCAGTCCGGCAGATGTGCAAGGCCAGTGCAGAAGAACTTCAGCAACTGACTAAGCTTATGCATGAAGTATCACGTGACGAAGCAACACTCGGTTTGAATGATGTTTCCGGTGAAAAGCCCTTGGAAGCTGTACAAATTGACGATTTCGAGCAAGCGCTGAAAGCGGAAAGATTCATTGCTTATGCATTAGTCCGCTTGGAAGGGTGGGCCAAGAAGACGGGGGCGTGGCAGGAGGCGGCGGCGCTCCTCGAAAGACCAGAATTGCAGGAGAAGATCACCACTGTCGAAGATCAAGCCCTAATGGTGATGACGCGAATGAGATTTTGGGAGAACGCGAATGAGTCCAACAAGGCTCTGCAGGCAATCGATTCATTCGTGCCACCAGTTGAATACGCCTACTTGCCCCTCGTGCTGCGAGCCGGTCATTTCATGTTTGAGCGCCAGGATCAGGCGGCGGGTGAGATATTGAACAAACTAAAAGAATTTTACCCCAAAAACCCGATAGTGCTGGCGCAATTATGTGAATGGTATGAATTACAGGACAAGTGGGAACCAATGGAACTCACAGCGGAAGAGCTGCTGGAGCTGATTTCTATACCTCAGACGTATGATTATTATCTCACTTCGTTGGGCAAACAGCAGAAGCTTGAGAAGCTTCTCGAGGGACTGGAAAGAGCAAAGGCCGAACAGGTTCAACTTGGTCCCACATGGACCCACGTCAATCGGGCACGAGCTCTTATGGGATTACTACGGTTTGAGGAAGCTCTAGACACCTATCTTAACACCGACCAAAAGTTGCTTAAACCCAACGACTGCCTGGAGATAATCAGGGCATATGCATTGACCGATAATCGAGACGAAGCTTTAAGGAGAGCCGAAGATCTCATCCAGACTGATCCAAATCTTCCAGAAGCACACGGGATGCTGATCCAACTACTAACGGAAAGGAACGATATAAATTCAGCTCTTGAAGCATCGCAAAGGGCGGCTCAGTTGTTCCCAAACAATGAGCAAATCCAGGGCTCCCACATTCACCTACTGGTTCTGTCAGGTCAGACGGAAGGGATTGCCGACAAAATTCAAGAATTCCAGCGGCGTTTTCCCGAAAGCAAAGTGCTACGATCAGTGCCTCAAGAACAGCTATTCAAGGTGGCCAAACAGAGTTTCAAGCAAGCAAATTTTGCAGAAGGTCAGTACATCCTTGGCCGCATACCAGCGATACAGACCGAGTTTTTGCAGAGCTCGAGTCCATCATATTTCCGCTTCTGGCACCTACGCAAAAAATATAAGGCTGGTCTGTACGTGGCGTGCGGTGAACAGGGCCAGGAATGGAGACGCCTTCTTGACCCCGCCATTCGAGACAACGGAGCCGTCATGGATTTCCCTGCGCTCGTAACCTTGTTCGAGCTCCAAAAGCAATTCAAGTCATGGGAAGGAATACTGCAAAAATGTTTCCCTAAGATCTACCTTCCAGCGAGCTTTCGTGAAGTTATTGCTATGGAACGATCATCGCTCTTCGGCCAGATTCAAACATCAAGATTCCGCGCGCTCCAAGATTTGAGAAATCGCATGGATAATGATCGGGAAAAGTTCCGGTCACCAATACAGGCGAGTGACATTCCAGGCGATGTGCTGGGAGAGGAGTCAGAACGAACCTATGCCACCGAGCACGACCTGTTCTATTTAAATGAGTACGGAGATGACAAGGGCAGAATCCCTAAGGAGTTTGGATTCCAAGAACTCGCTGTTCATTTATCGGGCAGAGGGGTGCTTACAACCAGTCAGCAGCAAAAGCTCGAAAAGTTGGCGCGCACGAACCGGGCTTTTCAGCCGCTACCGACGTCGCGGGAATCCCTGAAGGAGATCGTAGCAGGCGTTTCGACGCTGGAAGCTCTGGTCGAGTTAGACCTATGCGAACCCACTGTAAATTACTTTGAAATCATTCACGTGTCCGAACTCGGCAAGGCCCGTCTACGAGAGGAAATTCTGTCTACACAGTTTACCCAAGAGGTCGCGGAACGATTTCAGGATTTTGAGCGGTACCTGAAGCGGTTGGAAGAATGGATCGAGTGGGTTCCGGTCTCGGAGCATGAACGAAATCGGCTGATCGGCAATCCGATAAAACAGGTCCCCGGTTCATTAAAACACGTAATGATCTATTTGGCAGATCTCTTTGCAGTGGCGCTACAGAAGAAATGCGTCCTTATCACCGATGATCGGACCACAAAGACAGGTCGGTTTAGTAAAGAGCGCGCAGACGAACTCGTCCGGATAGGATCTGATACACTTTTGCGCTACTTCTATCATAGACCTGAGAATTCCCTCGGCCACCACGAATATACCGATTGTTACAGGCAATTAATCAACTGGAATTATCTGCACCTTCCTTTGGACGTTGACGTTATCATGGATGCCTGGCCGGACGAAGAACTCCGGGCGAACATTCCGGCAGAATCGCCTATCCAATACTTCTCGCATTCATTGGCGGAATATCTCAATGCGATCGCTCACGAAAAACGCTTAGCCAATATTATGCACCACGTAGCCGACGAACACGGACGGCAACTTGCGTTACTGCTGAGGCGAGCTTTCCGTACTGGCAAAGCTCAACATCAGGTTGCAGAAATTTTTAAACTCTTGGAGCCGAGTTTCATCAACAATATGTTCAAAGAGAAATTTCCAGAGACTTTTCCTCTGGTATTGGCCCATCTGCTGGCCATCGGGGACGAAAATCGAGAAAATAATGAAGAGTCCGGCGATAAAATATTTCTAGAATGGCTTGAATCGGTGCTTGAACTTGCCGGAATAAATCGCAGCGACATTGCTTCAGCTTGGCAATCCTATATCCTCCGGATTACCATGGCTGAGCTCCCTGAGATAGCGCCGTATAGAGCGATCCAAGAAAAGACCGCTGTAGTAGCCTACCTAATGCGTGTGCTACCTGAAAGCACGAAAGACTCGGTTTTCGTGCAGCATGTAAACAGGATTTTAGAAGAAAAACTGAATTTGAAAATCCCCAGCCGTGACCAATAGGCTCCCCAGCCCCCCCCCAAAAACTCCTGTATGTCTTTTCCTGAGTGCTCAGGCTACCGTCCGAGTTGTTCCACATCGCAAACAAGTCTCTTGCGGCAGGTTGCAGCAATCAGATATCCTCAACAAAGATCACTCTGACGACCTCTGACAATACTCTGGCCCTGTGCTTGTGCGCGGCGCCATCCGGAATAAAAACGCCGTTACCTTCTTTGAAGAGATGTGCGCCACTGTCGAATTCGATCTCCAAACTGCCTTCAAGGATGTATCCGAAGTGGCCTTTCTCGCACCAGTGCTGCGGCATCTTCTGGGAATACTCCACCATGCGAAGACGTTTGCCGTTATCGACCAGGGCCTTTTGTCGCACACCCTCCATCGGGGATTCCCATTCGAGAGATGAAAAATCAACTAAGTATTTGGTCATGTCTCAACTCGCAAGTATGGATGTAGCTCGGTTCAGGTTTTTACGAAGTCTGCAAGATTTTCTCACACGCAACTGCCTATATCCAGTCAATCTTGTGAATTGTGACTTCGTTTTGGACATCACCCGTATTCGGGACACCTTCCGGCTCGATGAGCACCGCTTGGTATCCGTTTTGGGAAGAGGGCTTATGCTCCAGCCCTCGCGGAATGACGATCATTTCTCCTTCCGAGACCTCCACTGAATGATCTCTGAAATTCATGACCATCTTCCCCTTCAGGATTATGAAAGTCTCGTCCGTGTCCGCATGGCTGTGCCAGACAAATTCCCCTTTGAATTTGACGATTTTGAATTCGTAGTTATTCATTTTCGCGATTATTCTCACCGAATAATCGTCATCCGGCAGTTTGGAGAATTTTTCCGAGAAATTAATTTTGTTCGGGGTCATTCTCTCCCTCGAAAAAGAGTTGTCGATGCCGTAATCGGCGAAACCCACGGAGGGCGTCCTCGGAATTGCTCAAGGAGCGACGCTGGCGTCCAAAAACTCCATAGCGTCTCGATTGAATCGTCCGGGGGCTTCTATGGGAGGCAAGTGTCCAATTTGGCCATAGGTAATGAGTCTAGCGCCCGGGATGTGCTCGCTCAAGAACTGGCCGTTCCCAGGTGGCACGAGTTGGTCCGTGTCGCCGTGCACGACGAGAACGGGCGAGTTGATATCCCTGAGACGTTTCCCGACGCCGCCCCAAGCAATTACCGCTTGAAACTGCCGTTCATACGATTTCAGGGTCATCCGTTTGGCTTTTTCATGCTCCACTATCTGATCCAGGTCGTCCGGGCGTCTGTCCATATAGCCAGGTCCCGCTAGTAGTGGATAGATACGCCGCACGCGCGTTTCAATGTCTTCGTGCCCGCTTGGCATCAGCGCCACCTGTATATGAGGCGATGGTGGCAGAGACCTGCGCCCCCCTGCGGAAGTGGATACAAGAATTAACCTTTCCACCAATTCAGGATGTCGCACAGTCAATTCCAACGAGATAAAACCACCCATGGACCAACCAATTACATGTATGGGACCCAGACTCAAGTTGCGGATCAGACCTGCGGCGTCTTCAGCCATATCTCCGATGGAATATGGCCCCGCTGCGACCGCGCTGTCTCCCGAGTCGCGATTATCCATTTGGATTACACGGCATTTCGTTGAGAAAACGCCGATCTGTTTCCACCAAATGAGCCTTGAATTGCTTAGCCCGGGAATGAGCAACAGCGGATGGCCAGAGCCATGCTCGTCATAATAGATCTTTTGCGAGCCTACCCGGGTAATGGGCATTTATCCTCCAGCGACTGGAAGTAAAGTTAGCACGTGGTGAGTTCACCAATCAATCGCATATTGAACCGAAGGCATTTTTCGCAGAGAACCTGCGTTGTCAATTCGCGGCTGGCCGAGGCGAAGACTTCTCGATACGTGACACGGTCTGTTGCACTGAGGATTCAGAAGTCTATGTTAATGGTGACATGCGTGCCGAAAATCGGGGCAATTTCCCGATTCGGGTTTATTCCCCACATGTTGCCCGCGTTCGGTTGGTCCCAGTTGAGTTGCGTCCTGTCAACACATGCGAATTTGAACCAGCCCCCAGGCTTCCAATACGCCATTCGTGCCCGCAAGGTGTATCCTTCGATGAGTTTCCAATCGAATCCCAATCCAAATTCGTAGCCCAGGTCTCTTTCCAGGATATTTGGAGCTCTGGGGCCCCCGGGCACAGGATCAAATGATAGTTCTGTGAAGGCTTGCAGGGGCCCCTGAATCCCATATTCCAACGCAGGAGAGACCGGAGCGGTTGAAGGGTTCGGCCTTATCCACCCCCAGCCGTATCCTTGAGAGATTCTGTAAGCGTACAAGATGGTTGCATAAGCATTCAAATTCGCAGCCATGGCGTAGTCCAACCTAACGGCGTACGTGCTTGCGTCGGTTATGAAACCGTGGCTGGAAGCGGCAGCTATGGAATCGTTGCCCGATCCGTAATCATAACCCAGCAGTAAGCTGTACGGCCTATACACGATCACACCGCTACCACCTGTAAACGCACTCGGAATATAGGGCTGTCTGTCGATAACCCCGCCCGCCCGCCTATCAGGACCGGGATAGTAGACCCACAGGAAACTGATCTTTGCCGGACCTGCCACAGCGCCGGACTCAATCATGCCTGCCCATAGTTCCCAGTAACGCGTTCGAGGCGCCGACACATTGGACTCGCTGCGGCTTTGCCTGAAAAACTGATGATTAAATCCAACTTCTGCATTGAAAAAGAACCTTCCGTCGGAGTACCTGAAATTAGTGAAACCGAACCATTTCGTAATATCGACAGGCTGGAAATTGACTCTGCCCGGCTGGTCGGGATCCGGCGGCGCCGCGGCGCCTTGGAGTAGCTGGGATTCCGGACCCTGATGGCCGTTTGTATATTCAATGTACGTTTGTGAGCTGATGTTTCCTGTATCATACATAAGAAACGCGGCCCAGTGCGGTTGGCTTGCCCCGTTTCGGTCCGTTTTAAGCGGATAATTTACCCCCTGTCCAGGCCCCCAGGGATAGTATTCCGCTCCGAGGTGGAAGGGACCAAAGGGCGCGACAATGACCACCGCCTCAGTTGTATTCTCGGAAGCATCGATAATCAAGCCGAGGCCGATGGTGTTAGGCCCTTTGCCGATCGCTACCGATCCCCAGGGCAAATCAGCAGTTGCATACCACGTATTCCAATAGCCGGGAGAAAAGGACCGTTCTATCCCAGGGGCCTGACTATTTAAGTACCTGGAGAAATTGAGCTGGCCAAGCGAAGTGTCTTTTGAAGGATCGGCCCAACTTCCGATTCTATAGCTTCCCTCAAGCGAAAGCGCCTCATTCACTTTCACCTTGGGGTAAAAGGTAGTTTGGATATAGTTGGCTGCAGCGTCCGAACCGGAAGTGAGATTATCGGCGGCAAAATTATCTCGGGTAATCTCATGACCGAGCCAGCCGTTCCGGGCGGCGAGATTGACCGTGCCAGCCACAGAGCTTCTATCCTGATTGAACGGCCCGAAAAAGCCGTTGGAGCCCAATTGGGAAAATTGATAAAATTCCCATGTGAAATTCCCGCGCATCGAGAACTCCCAGGCGCCTGCCCATGAAACAGAAAGAAGAAGCAGCGCCAGAGACATGAGGCCGACCCGTTGGCTTCGTTGCAACTCTGCCATACCTACCTCCGAAACATTACATTCCCAAAGCTGGTCTATGGGTGGGGAGACTCTCAATATTTCGTGAAATGTATCCCTTTATCAACACAAAACAATCACGTGATCCAGGACCGACAGACGCCGGTCCTGACAGACTGGCCGTTATTCAAGAACACGCGCGGCCGCTGGTTTCAAAATAGCGACACCTTTGATCATGAGCACAGTTTGCCCCTCGAATAATCCGGGCTTGTTACTCGGAGTCGCCGGCATCGACAATCCCTTTGAGGGCGAAATTATTCGACTCGGTTCCTCCAGAGGTAAAGACAATCTAATGGGCTTGCGCCTTAATGAGTGCTGCAATTTTAGCCCTTGCCTCGTCCAGTGCTTCAGTTTCCAGGAACTCAGGACGGAGGTAAGCCGCGTCGGGGTAGGTGTAAAAGCCCCGGCCCGATTTGACGCCCAGCCAGCCCTTGTCGATATACTCCCGCTTGAATTCGTCGGCGAATTGCTGCTGGCCCGGGTCACCCGATGCCGTGGCGTCTTTTTGCATTACGTGCCAGATAGTATCCAGCCCCACATAGTCCAAGATTCCGAAAATCCCCATGGGCATGCCGAGGTGAATCATGACTGCCCGGTCCAGGTCCTCCACGGACACGACTTTGTCCGTAAACACCAATTTGAGCGCCATACCGTTCATGACGCCGAAGATGGCGTTTGACACGTAGCCGGGGTACTCTTTCTTGAAAACCAAAGGTACCTGCTTGATTCGTTTCGCGAAAGCCGCCAGGAGCTCCACGATTTCCGGGGACGTCCCCGGGTGCGGCATGACGTCGACCAGGTTGGCCTGGAAGGGGTCGAGGAAGTGCAGCGCGGCGAACTGCGCGGGCCGACCCGTGGCCTCGGCCCACATGGACGGTACCAGCGTGGACGTATTGGTGGTGAAGACCGTTTTGGGATGGCAGATCTGGTGAAACTGGGCAAAGACCTTCGCCTTGAGGTCGGGGTCCTCAAGCACCGATTCGCTCAGCAGGTCCGCGTCGGCCCCGTCCTCCGGGCTGGAAGTGTACCGGATCCTAGACAGGGCGGTCTCGGCGGCCTCGGGTGTCATTGTCTGTTGTGCCACCAGATACGCGGCGAAGGCGGGTATTTTCACCTGCGCGTTCTCCAGGGACTTGGAGAAGGCGTCATAAGCGACTACCTCATAGCCGCAGCGGGCGCACTGAAGAGCAATCTTCTGCCCCATGGTGCCCGTGCCCACCACGAGGATCTTGCGGATGTCATCGACTTTCATGATTAGTCCTCCTGAGGCGTTAAAACTGTCCGTAGCGCTGGAAGCGGCCCGTGACTAGGGTGGATCGGTCCCAGCGGCCCGAGAACAGGTACGAAATCAGGCCGTCCGCCTCGTCGCCCTCGAACTCGGCGAGAGTCGAGATGCCGGGGATCCAGTTGGAACTGATGCCGTACCCGGCGCCCAGGGTCTTCACCACCGTAAGCTCTGCCCACGGGTCGTCGAGCGATGGCTCCATGTCTAGCGATTTAACGCTGGCCGGCTCCCAGGTCTGGAAGTCGGTGACGCTGTCGTAGTGGACCAGGCGCATCTTCGGGACCGTTATGTGGCCGTCCGGCGCCGGTTCGTACTCGTACCGGAACAGCAGGCAAGCCCCTCTTTCACTATATCCCGGCCCGTAATCCTTGCGCATTACTTCCATGAGGGGGTCGTCGTACCCCCCCGTCTCCACCTCGACAGAGAAAATACGCCGGCCCTTTCTCTCGATGAGAGCGCTCGCCCAGTCGCCGTTGCGCTCGACGACGATGCGCTCGCACATCTTCTTGGGCAGCCCGGACGTTTCACGCCCGCTGCACAGGCCCATGTGTGCGCCCGGGCCACTGAGCTGGAGGTTCAGGAAATAGGCGCCCACGATATCGCGGT
>Ga0172371_10000964_pt1 | contig 45450 bp, 38 predicted proteins | sample Lak12m_FD_114543 | JGI IMG/M metagenome (GOLD analysis project Ga0172371, IMG submission 114543) | Freshwater microbial communities from Kabuno Bay, South-Kivu, Congo - kab_022012_12m | ecosystem: Environmental > Aquatic > Freshwater > Lake | place: Democratic Republic of the Congo: South-Kivu... | reverse complement strand
CTTATTCCTGCGCGCTTTAAGGTGTGACATGGTATTGACAAGGGGTAATAACCGTGATACTCTAGGTAATGAAAGATCTTTGAATAGAAGATTTGTTTTTTAGAAGTTTAATTCCTTTGACATCCCCGCATATGTCAATCCGGTGCCTGCCCTGATCTATTTTTTCCTTTTTTCATTTTTTCTGCACGGGTTGACTTATTTGCGTAAAAACCGTTTTTTCGCCTCGATGTTGATTTTGACCATCATTGCACTCTTCATTGTTAAGGGGCCGCATCCACCCCTGTCCGAACCGTTTATGTGGTTCTACCGGAATATGGTGGGGTTTAAGGTTTTTCGCCGTCCGGTAAGCAAGTATTACAGTGTCTTTTTACTATTTTATCTGACCCTGTCTTTTATCGGGCTGACTGCCGCAATTAAGAAATTAAAACCGGAGAAACAGTTGGTGCTTGTCAAAATCCCATTGATTTTGGCGTCGCTGTATTTCCTGCTGGCTTTTATCGACACTAAAGAATTGACCCCTTTTGATATACCGGCCGGCTACCGGATTGCGCTTAGCGATTTAAAAAAAAACTCATGTCGACAAAATCCTTTTATTGCCGGGCCTTTCCACCATCCAACCGATATACAACACTACCGTCAATCAGCTCTATGCAACCGATTTCCTTCAATTTTATTGGCCGTATCCTTTAGTATATTCTGATATTAAAAACGCCACGATCACCACCAAACCGCAAAGCGTGATGATCGACCTGATCAGTCGTCTACGCAAAAACCAGCCCATTTGCCAATTGACTAAAAAATTAGGCATCTCCCATTTGATGCTGCGCCGAAATTTAGCTGACTACAGCTGGTTTGAAGACCCGCCGGAAAAAATGCTTTCCATCCTGCAAAAACACCCCGACATTCAATCGTCTAAATCTTATCATGAAGGAGGACGGCCTTTATTCACTTTATACGCTTTAAATTCCCGCTGCACTCAACCGTTAATTACGGTCAATCATCAAAGCCAAAACATTGAGTTTTCCCAAATTAATCCGGTTACCTATTCTGTCAAATTAGCCAATCTTGCCTCACCCGTCATGCTTGAGCAACTTCTGCATTATGATCAAAACTGGCAAATATTATCGGCCATCGACCGCGGACCGGTGTTGGCTGTCAATTCCACTCACATCAATAACGGCAGCGGATTCAACAGTTGGATTATTGATCCAAAGCAGATTATGAGTCGGTCCTCAAGCTTAATCTACTCTCTTAACAATAACGGGTCTCTCAATCTTGACCTGTTGCTTTATTATCGCAATCAAAACAATTTTTACTATGGTACTATAATATCGGGTCTTTTCTTTGTTCTTATTATTTTGTTATGGCTACTCAAAAAACAAAATCGCCCCTAATTTCCATTTGTATCCCCACCTTTAACCGTCCGCATTTTTTAAAACTGGCCGTCGATTCCTGTTTAAAACAAACCTGTCAAGACTTCGAGATCATCGTCTGCGACAACAGCTCCAATTCCCTGTCGCAATTAAAGTGAAAGACATTATTAACGGTGGGCGCATGGCGTCAAGAGCCGGATTAGACGTACATGCAACGATCATGCTTGGCTATCCGTGGGAATCTTATCAGGACGCCAAAGAAACTATCCGTCTGGCCAAGGAATGCTTCGATATGGGCTACTTTAACACCATGCAGGCCACCATCACCATTCCCTATCCCGGCACGCCCTTATGGAAAGAGTGCAAGGAAAAAGGCTTGCTTTTAACCGAGGATTATGAACGCTATGATATGCGTGAGCCGGTGATGAAAACGCCCTACCCGAAAGAAAAAATCTATGAGCTTGAACAGGAGTTATATTCTTCTTTTATGACACCCCGATATATCCTTCGTAAAATTACCAGTGTCCGCAGTTTTCACGACTTCAAATACCTGTTTTACATGGCCGGAAAATTACTGGCCCATCTTCTTGATTTTGACCCCAATCAAACCAGAACAAGTTTTTTCTCACCATCATTCTGGAAAAATACTCTAAAGTCGTTTTTCAAATAAAATTTCAAGCAGTTGGACTTGACAAAATTCTCAAAAAACGTTATATTTAAACTGTAAGTCTTAATAATTAAGATATACAGTTTATATTTATGGATAAAGATATTATTTTTGAGTTGTACCGAAAAGAAGCTACCGTTTTCACTTTAAAAGAAATTACTTTATTATTTCCAAATCTAACATATAAAACTGTTCTTAATAAACTTGCCTACGCGGTAAAAACCAATCGCCTCAAAAAAATCAGGAAAGGAGTTTATGTTAAAGACCGCTTTGATTTTTTTGAATTAGCCAATAAACTCTATACGCCGTCGTATGTCAGTTTTGAAACCGTTTTACAAAAAGAGGGCATTGTCTTCCAGGTTTATAAAACTGTCTTTGTTGCCTCATATCTTACGCGAAACATAAGATTAAAAGAACACGAGATCTTCTATCGTAAAATAAAAGATGAAATATTGTTAAATACTAAAGGTGTTGAACGAATTAACAATTACTTTATCGCGACAAAGGAAAGGGCTTTTTTAGATGCGATTTTCTTGTATAAGAACTATTATTTTGACAATTTAAAGCCTTTGGATTGGGAAAAGATAGCTGAATTGAAAAAAGTTTATCAAAGCAAAACTCTTGAAAAGCGGGTTGATGAATATTTTCAAATTTTTAAGAAAGAATATGTTTGACCAAGAAAAACACCACGCCCATTTGATTAAAATTTTAAAAAAAATATATGACGATCCATCTCTTCGAAACATACTGGGGTTTAAAGGAGGAACGGCGGCAGTTTTATTCTATGATTTGCCGCGGATGTCTGTAGATTTGGATTTTGATCTGCTTGAGGAAAATAAGAAAAAACTGGTTCTGGACAAAATCAATAGAATAATAAGTTCAGCGGGAAGAGTCATTGAGGCCACCGAAAAAAAATTTACATTATTTTTTCTTTTTAGTTATAAAAAGGGTGAACGGAAAATAAAAATCGAGATTTCTAAAAGGCCGGTCAAAACCATCTATGAAGTGAAAAACTATCTTGGCATTCCCATTTTAATAATGAATAAAGAAGAAATGATCGCCGGAAAAATGGCTGCATTTTTGACCCGTAAAAAATTCGCCTCGCGCGATCTTTTCGATTTATGGTTCTTTTTGAAAGAGGGGTGGGAGATTGAGGAAAAATTCTTAAAAGAAAAAACCAATCTTGATATAAAAAAGGCTATTAATTTGTCAATTAAAAAAATTGAAGATATCAAGCCGGAGCAACTGCTTCAGGGCTTGGGCGATTTTTTGAACGAAAAGCAGAAATATTGGGTGAAAACAAAACTTAAAGAAGAAACCGTCTTTCTTTTGAATTTATATCTGAAACACAGTCTTCCCTCGTCCGATAAGATGTTTGGATCGACAGAATCCGACCGTGTCTTATAATTTTATGTCTCTGATTTTTCACGAATCTGTTCATTTTCTCTGCAGCGGACTGGCCGCAATGGACTACCCTGCAGCAGAGCTGCGAGGTATCTGACCCAGATTTCAAAGATGGTTAATTGATCACGATGAATTTGGTTGTATTGTTTTCCTTGTTCTTTGACATATTGAGCGATTACCTGTTCATTGCCGTATCTGCCAACAGGTTCCCATAATAGCTTAAGTGTAACGGAAATCCGTGTCTTTAATTACGTTACCAGTATACGCTAATCCCGCCTGGGCATTTTATTCAGCTTCTTGCTTTCGCTTCAATCCCATTGCTCTTGAGATTGTTTGAAGAAGATCTCCATTAACGCTTTTGACTTTTTATCAGTCCCATATGACTCTTATTTTAATTATTTTAATCATTTGAGATGACCGCCAATTTTGTGAGTTGAAAAATATACCCGTCTTAATGATTGCCACAACCAGTGGGGCATAGCTAACGCTGCTAATAATCTAATATACAATATTGGTTTTCTCTTTAAATCCGGGTTAAGAACAAACAATCTTTGGACAAAGGCTATTAGATTTGTCCGACTCGAATAATAGACAATACTTATTAACATCTGGGCAAATGCAAAAGTATCTCGTTTTACTAGGATTTTTATCTCGTCTTTCGTGAGTTTAGACGCTAACAAATCCCAAACCAATTCACGCTGGAGTCGACCACCAACAAGATTATAAAAAGTCGGCGATCGATATTCAGACCAACGCACCAATACCTTATCATAATAATCGATCCATCCTCCACTTTTCTTGATAGCATCGAATAAATACACTACCCAGAAGTCGGACAAATCCAGTTTTTTATCGTCACTTTCCGAGATTTCTTTTATATATAATTTGTCTGGTCGTCTAAATACCAAACCAGAGATAAGGTTATAGATTGAACGATCAAGAAAATCCAATATTTCCAATGATTTAGCGTTTACCCCTATCTTGTAACTTACATGTTTTTTAAGAAATAATGAAAATAGTTGATGATGGATGTTGTAATAAAAAAAGCTGACCCGGACGTAGCCGTAGTCCTTTTGTTCAATATTTTTTTGAACATTTTCCAGTAAATTTCTAGATCCAATTAAATCATCGTCTCCGAGAATAAATATATATTTCCCTCGCGCTTTATTAAACGTCTCATATAAATTCCTGGTGAAACCAATATTCGATTGATTTTGAAAATAATGTATCTTGTTGTTTTTTAATTTAAGACAAATGTTACGTGAGGCGGAATTTTGACTATTATCGCTCACAATTATCTCGTAGCTGTCACACGTTTGCCAAAGAACGCTTAATAAAGCGTGCCTTAAATCTGTCGGCCTATTATAAGTCGGAATTACCACTGAAAAAAAAGGTTGCTTCATGTTCAAATTTTACTAAATCTTCCTATCCTATGATTCAGCAAATTTTTTGTATAATTATCACTATGTCCAGTCGCAATCCCCCCCACTTTTTAAGTTTGATAATTCCGGTTTATCAACAAGAAAAAACCATTCTTACTAACCTTCATAAGATTAAGTCGGTACTGAATACAATTCGTTATGATTATGAAATCATTGCCGTAGTCGATGGTAAAGTGGATAATACCTTCGACAAACTCAAAAAGGCTAAAATTCAAAAAGTGAAGTGTTTTTTCTACCAAAAAAATCAGGGAAAATCTTATGCGATTCGTCTAGGCATGTATGAGGCAAGGGGGGATTATGTGATGTTTATCGATTCGGGGATGGAAATTAACCCCAATGGTATTTCGATGCTCTTGGAGCATATGGAATGGTACGATGCCGATATTATTGTTGGGTCCAAGCGCCACCTAGCTTCACAGGTTAATTATTCTTGGCAAAGAAAAATTCTCAGTGATTGTTACTATTTTATTGTTAAATTTCTTTTTGGTATAAAGGTCCGCGATACACAGGCAGGAATAAAAATATTTCGTAAAGAAGTTCTGGAAAAAATACTTCCTAGATTGGTCGAAAAAAAATTTGCCGGTGATTTGGAAATGCTTGTAGTTGCCAACGGTTTAGGATATCATAGGATTTTCGAGGCGCCAATCAAACTTGACTATAGGTTGGGATTCAACACTTCAGCCGCCACATGGAAATCTATCGTAAGTATTTTTATTGACACATTAGCCGTTTTTTACCGACTTAATATACTACGTTATTATGCCAAACCCCATTACAAGTTCGACTATCCCAGCAAACTACTTAAGGCATAAGTTATCATGTATTATCCTCTGGTTTCTATCTGTATTCCCACTTATAATCGTCCTGGGTATTTAGAACTGGCTTTAAATTCTGCACTAAAGCAAACTTATAACAATTTTGAGATTATTATTACAGATAATAGTGACAATAATAAGACTTCAGATTTGATAAAAAAATACAAAAATAAAAAGATCCGCTATTATAAAAATCCAAAAAATATCGGTTCTTTTAAGAATTTACAAACTGCTCTTCTTTTGACAAAGGGGAAATATGTCAAATTTCTCTTAGATGATGACCTTTTGGAAAAAAACTGCGTGGAAAAGATGATGGGAAAAATGGAAAGATATCCAAACGTCGGAATAGTTATGGCGCCGTTAAAGATCGTTGATAAAAACAATCAGCCAATTATTCCCCGTTTCTATATTTTTAAAAAAATGAGATATCTATATAAATATCTTAATAAAAACACCCTTATTGATAAAAAAATTGTTCTGAAAGATTTTTTAACACGAATTTATCCTTGTTGTGTCCCAACAGGAATTATGTTTAGAAAAAAATACATAGATGAGGTTGGGGGATTTGATAAGAATTTTGAGTATATAGTTGATGTGGAAATCTGTATGAGAATTGCAACAAAGTATGATTTCTATTATATCGATGAATTCTTATCTTCATGGCGTTACACTTCTTCATCGGAAACAATGAATATTTTACATAAGGAAGGAATTAAAAATGATATTTATTATAATTTAGCAAACCAATATTTGAAGATGAATAGTGTTCGCCAATTGTTTGCTGAAAATGAATTTATGTCGCTGAAAAAAAGGGCCTATTTCTTTGCCTCAAAAAGAACCTCATTAAACGGATTGGCTGGAATAAGAAGTAAGAGCCTTGCACAAATTATTGAAACGGTAACAACGATAAATAAAAATGATCCATATCTTAGTAATAAAATAAGATTGCCCTTTGTTTTATTGAAGGAAATAATCTGTGCATTAACGACCTAAGATGTTATAATTGAAAAATTAGGTTGCTATTTAAATATGCAAAAAGGTGCAAAAATATATGTCGCCGGCGGCCGGAGCGGTTTGGTGGGGACGGCCATTGTCCGCAATCTCCAAAAGAAGAAATATAAAAATATAATTTTGAAATCCAGGCAACAGGTGGATTTATTGAAATTTCAGGCGGTAGAAGATTTCTTTAAAAAAGAAGCTCCGGAATATGTCTTTCTTGCCGCGGCCAAGGTGGGAGGAATCTGGGCAAATAAAACCCGAAAGGCCGATTTTATCTATGACAATCTTACCATCCAAAATAATGTAATTTACAATGCCTGGAAATATAAAGTAAAAAAATTGCTGTTTTTAGGCAGCTCCTGCATTTACCCCAAGCTTGCACCCCAACCGATTAAGGAGGAATACTTTATGACCGGCCCGCTTGAGGAAACCAATGACGCTTATGCCATCGCCAAAATCGCCGGCATCAAGATGTGTCAATCTTTTAATGAACAGTATAATACTAATTTTATCTCGGTCATGCCAACCAATCTCTACGGGCCAAATGACAATTTTGACTTAAATAGCTGTCATGTTCTTCCAGCGTTAATTCGTCGATTTCACGAAGCAAAAATTAAACATAAATCTTCAATTACTCTTTGGGGAACAGGCAGAGCATCCCGCGAATTTTTACATGTTGACGATTTGGCTGAAGCCTGTATTTTTCTGATGGAACATTATAACGATACGTCGATTATTAATATTGGTACTGGGACAGATTTAACCATTAAGGACTTAGCAAAACAGGTTCAAGAAATTGTTGGTTATGAAGGGAAATTAATTTGGGATTCGGCCAAACCCGACGGCACACCTAAAAAACAACTCGATGTTTCCCGTCTTTTAAAACTCGGCTGGAGACCAAAAACATCACTTCGTGAAGGCATTAAAAAAGAATATCAGTGGTTTTTGTCAAACTTCGATAAAATAAAATGATAATTGTTAATCTTACTGGAGGATTAGGAAATCAGATGTTTCAGTATGCATTAGGAAGACATTTGGCACTTAAAAACAATGTTGATTTAAAGTATCATTTCACCAATGCACTCTTCAATACACAAAGAAAGTTTGAGCTTGGTGTTTTTAGCATTAAAGCGAGCCGTGCTAGCAAACAGGAATTAAAAAACTTAGGCGTTTTTCAAAATAGAATTATTAACCGAATCTTCTATTTGATCGACGAAAGAATCGGTCTTAATATTAATGACAAAATCATCACCGATCGCCACCCCGATAAATTTAACCCTTCTATTTTTAGTTTTAAAGACAATATATATCTGCAAGGCTACTGGGCTCATGAAGAATATTTTAAGAGTATTACAAACATATTGAGACGAGATTTTACTTTCAGAAATAAAATTGATGATAAAAATAAACAGATTATAAATTTTATGAAAAAAAGCAACTCCGTTAGCATCCACGTCCGGCGCAGCGATTATATCAGCAACAAAAGAAATCGGCTGAAATTTGTCGGTCTGGAATATTATTCAAAATCTATTAAGCGCATATCGAAAATCGCTAACGATCCAGTTTTTTTCGTTTTTTCTGATGATATCGCTTGGTGTAAAGAAAACTTTAAATTTCTAGATAGAGCATATTTCATCGATCATAATCTGGGAAAAGAGTCCCATAAAGACATGCAGTTAATGAGTGAGTGCAAATATAATATAATAGCTAATAGCACTTTCAGCTGGTGGGCGGCATGGTTAAATAAAAACGAGAATAAAATTGTAATTAAGCCATGATATGAAAATTTTTAAATCCCGATCAAAGAATTTTTATTATTTGTTATATAGATTAGTTAATCCTCTTTTTGATCCGGTTAAGCTGTTACTTGGCCTGCACGGCTATGTTTGGTTTGTACGCGATGCTATAAGATATCACCTATTGGACAAAAATGCCAAAATACTATCATTTAATCTTTATCCCAAGCTCGATGGAAAAACCTCCCTTACTTCATTTGACTCTCATTATTTTTATCTCCCGTTTTGGGCTTTTGAACACATTTTGAAAAAAAAACCGAGGCATCACGTTGACGTTGGTTCAACTTATCTCCTGAGTGGTTACGTTTCGAAAATAACCAAAGCAACATTTGTTGATATAAGACCAATTCCAGTGTCATTAAAAAATCTAAATGTAATAAAGGGCTCGGTATTAAATTTGCCATACAAAGACGACTCAGTTGAATCTTTATCTTGTCTTCATGTTGCCGAACATATCGGTCTGGGCAGGTATGGTGATCCGATAGACCCCAATGGTACAAAAAAAGCCTGTCGGGAACTTGGTCGGGTCTTGGCTAAAAATGGCTCTCTTTATTTTTGCTTGCCAATCGGGAAAGATCGTCTCTGCTTTAACGCACACAGAATTCATTCGCCTCAAGAAATTATCAATTATTTCAAAAATCTCAAACTCGTTGAATTTTCCGTTGTAGACGATAAGGGGAATTTTATTAAAAATACTGATCCTGCGAAATATAGTGACGAAGATTACGGATGCGGTATGTTTTTGTTTACAAAACTCTAATATGATTAAACTTATCAAGTCAACTTTCTATAACGAAAAAAAAACAAAAAAAGCTCTTTGCAGTTTTATCACCAAGTCAAAACAATTAAGTATTGGTCAGGAATGCAATAAATTTGAGAAAAACTTCGCCAAATGGCAAGGAAGAAAATATTGTGTTTTTTACAACAGCGGTAGTTCTGCCAATCTTGCCGTTATCCAATCGTTAATGAATATCGGACTAATAAAAAAAACTGATATGACTGGTTTTTCCGCTATTACTTGGGCAACCAATCCGATGCCGTTAATTCAACTTGGGCTGCAGGCAATCCCAATCGACGTTGAGCTTGATACACTAAATGTTTCCAGTTACAAATTTAAGACTTTTTTAGAAAAATATCCAGTCAAGTTGTTTTTTTTAACTAATCTACTGGGTTTTTGCGATGATATAGATAAAATTGAAAAAATTTGTGACGAAAAAAAAATCATCCTTATTGAAGATAACTGTGAATCACTGGGAACTGTATATAAGGGAAAGAAGCTAGGAAATTACAGTTATGCCAGCACGTTCTCCTTTTTTGTCGGACACCATATGTCAACTATTGAGGGGGGTACGGTATGTACCGACGATGAGGAGTTGTATATTATGCTTAAATTGGTCAGAGCACACGGCTGGGATAGAAATCTTGACGAAAAAAATCAAAAAAAATTACGAAGGGAATATCATGTAGAATCAACTTTTTACTCAAAATACACTTTTTATGATTTAGGATATAACTTAAGGCCGACTGAAATTAATGCATTCTTGGGCAACTTTCAGCTCCAATATCTTGATGAAATTATTAGTAAAAGGCAAACGAACTTCCTGCAGCTCGCCCAAATTCTTAACCAAAGAGTGGACTTATTCTACCCTTTAAAATATGACTCGATCGAGCTTATATCTAATTTCGCCTATCCAATCGTTTGTCGAACAAAAGAAATCCGTGAAAAGCTGATTAGGAAATGTGAGGGGAAAATTGAAATTCGACCAATTGTTGGAGGAGATATGAGTCACCAACCGTTTTACAAAAAATATATGTCGCAGTATGAAAAAACGTTGGGAAATTCTAATGCCCGAATAATAAAAGAACAGGGATTTTATTTTGGCAATAATCCGGAAATGTCAAAAAAAGAAATTAATCTTATTCTTGAAACTCTCAACAACCAATGAAATTGATTTTGATTGATCCTAACCGTCCGGATCTTTACCACAACAATCTATTTAATTATCGAAAATACCCATCATTAAGATTATTTCATGACGCCCGTGTTTATTTACTGAAACAAAATATATTGTTTGACACAATTGATTTGCACGATGTAAAAAGCGCAGACCAGATATTTTTTTTTGATCATGAACCATTTTACCTTTTCATTAGGCCAAAAACATATGTCAAAAAGTGTATTGAACTTGGCATACCGCGTGAAAGATTAAATCTTATTATCTTTGAATGCCCGGTCATTAAGCCGGAAAACTGGCAAATAAAAAATCATCAGTTATACGGTAGAGTGTTCACTTGGAATGATTCTTTGGTCGACAACAAAAAATACTTTCACTATTTTTGGCCACAAAATACTGAAGCGATAACTAGACGTATTCCTTTTGAAAAGAAAAAATTATTAACACTCATCAATGCATACAAAACTAACTATTTGCACAATGAACTTTATTCGTTGAGAATAAAGATAATCCGTTATCTTGAAAAATACCATAATAATGAGTTTGATCTATACGGATACGGCTGGAATAAGCGATTAGAACTGAAAAATGCTTACTCGGCACTTAAATACCGACCTTTGTCACTTATAACATTTATAACTGATTTTATTAATAGCTTTACGAAGCTAACAACATATAGAGGTACTGTCAAAGATAAAATCGCCACTCTTTCCAAATACAAATTCGCGCTTTGTTTTGAAAATATGGGCAATATTGACGGTTATATCACGGAGAAGATATTTGATTGTTTCAAGGCTGAATGCATACCAATTTATTTAGGAGCTAGTAATATTTCAGATTATATTCCTGAATCTATTTTTATTAATTTTAGGAAATTTGATAATTTTACAAAGCTTTATAATTATTTAACGAAAATTGATAAGAATGAATATGATGAAATTTACCAAAAAACAAAAAAATTTCTATTTGAAAAATTGGTTCGATGGAGTGTAAGATCATTTATTTATGACATTTTATTAAGGTCATAGTACTTAATATTCAAAAACAATGATAAAAAAACTAATTATCAAGAATTTGCATTTTTTGATATTTATTATTTTGTCTTTTGTTCCTTTTTTATGGTATCCTTTGTCGTTTTACAAGAATTATTTGTATTTGGGAAGCGGAGATTTCATTTCTCCCATTAATATAGGTTTCGATTATTATTATCGCCTATTTGTTTATAACCCGCTCATTTATGGCGGAATCGATGTCGGTTTTTTAGTCTCGTCATTATTCTCAGAATATGCATTGTTTTTTATACTTAATCTATTTAAGATATCTCCTTTTTTAATTTCAATTATATATATCTCAATCATTATTTTTATATCAGAAATTGGGATGTATTATTTTTTTCTTTTTATTTTAGAAAGTAAATTGAAGTTAAACATTAAGCTTAGAAGATTGTTTGCAATAATAGCTGGAATTTTATTTGGTTTTTCTCCTCATATTGTTGGTTTACTTCCACCTGGTCATTTTAGACAGCTAATTCCATACTCACTTTTACCATTTATACTGATTATCTTTCATAAATTAATAAAAAAAAGGGGGGACAAGTTCAGTCTGTTTTTTTCTTTATTTTTAATTTTTTTATTTAGTTCTTCAGCGTTTGGTAATATTGGTATCATTTATGCATTGTTACTTACCACAAGTTTTTATGTACTTCTCAATGTAATTGTTGAAGGAATCTCGCCTATCAAAGCATCTGAAGGATTTTTATATATTATTTTTGCCCTAATTACAGCAAATATCTGGTGGATTCCTTCTTTTATTAACTCATTTAAACAGCTTATTAGACCTGATGCCGTCTTCAGTTCTTCAAATTTGGCAATTAGAAATGCTGTAACAAATGCTAGTATTATAAATTTTTTACTAGGCAAACCTGAAACACAATTATATTTATTAAATAATAAATATTACATAAATGGAGTTGCCCAATCACTATTTATATTGTTATCAATCTTTCTCCTTTTATGCCTAATTAAGTTGTATAAACAGAGATCAATATTAATTTTATTAATCATGACGCTGTTAGGAATTTTTATTTCAAAAGGTCCAAAACAACCAATATCTTGGTTATTCATGTGGTTTTACAATAATATATACGGATTTCAAATATTTAGACGACCAGTAAGTAAATACTATGGAATATTTGTGCTATTTTATATCATTTTATCAATTATTGGAATCGCAGATATTACACGGAAATTATCTTATAAAAAGCTTATTCTTTTAACAATTATCCCCCTCATAGTCGCCTGCGGTTACTTTGTCTTCATTTTCACTAAGAACAACTATCTTGTTCCCTTTAATATACCAAAATATTATTATCAGGCACAAAACTTTCTTAGTAAAGAAAATGTTAACAAAATTTTAATTTTACCAAGCCTCTTTGGTTTACAACCTAGTTATAACAAATCTATAAATAATCTGTATGCTTCAGATTTCCTTACTTATATCTGGAAGTATTCTCTAATTTCTCCGGATATCTCCAATACTTCACCTGAAGAACCACATAGAATGTTAATAAATAAACTCATGCTGCTTATCAGAAATAAAAAGTCGTTTTGTGACTTAACAAAACAGATTGGAATTTCCCACATTATGGTAAGACAAGATTTGTCTGATGAGGCTGTAATTGCAGATAAACCACAAGTTCTCATTGATATGCTTGACATGAATAAAGCTATTGAGGAAAAAAGAGAATTCAAGAGTAAAGAATATAAGGGTTTCATTATTTATCAGTTAAAGAAAGATTGCCGTAGTGATATAATTCAAATCAGTAAAGCGAATACCGCCAAAATCGATTATTCGATTATTAATCCCATAAAAATAAAAATCAATATTATGGGCTTAAAGGCAGCTGATCAACTAATATATTTATCTAATTTTCGCTCATCATGGAAGTTGTATTTTAATCAGATTTCGCCATATTTTATTTCTAGCAACTACATTAACCGTAATTTTTATTCGGATAAGAAACGTTTTTTTGAAGGCGATGAGATTGCATTAATTTGGAAAAATGCTTACCCTGAGAAATATCACACAATTAAAAACGGTTATGCAAATGGGTGGAAGATTGATCCGAGTTATATTAAGGCTACATATTCCGACAAATACTATCGATTAAATCCAGATGGAAGTATTAATATTCAATTAACACTCTATTATCAAATTCAAAGTTATTTTTATCTTGGAATTTTGTTATTTATTTGTATATTGATTTTTATAATAAGTGTGTTAGTTAAGAAAATAATCATTATTGTTTTTAAGAGATGAAAAAGCATTTCTATAATCTTTCTCGGTCTTAAGGCTTTGAAATAATTGTCTTAATAAATCCAAAACGAACTTTGGCATTAGTAGTACTACAGATACCCTCGTCCCTTCGTTCCGTTATCACTCTACTCAGCGACGGGGAACTCTGCCGATCCTTTAGCAAGTTCATCAACAACCTTTTTTGATAAATTATTCAGCGAATTGTCAGTAATGATGATTTCATAGTCGCTGAAATTTTGTATAAGCACGCTTTTTATCGCTCTATGTAAGTCATCTGGACGATTGAACGTAGGAATTAAGATAGAAAAAAAGGGTTGTTTGCTTATATTTTATGCGTAAGGAAGTATTCTATAGTATTTATCACATAATTTCTTTTTGCAAAATCGATACCTGGCCAGACACCCAACCAAAAAGCATTATCCATAATATAATCGGCGTTTTCCATCTTTCCGATCGTCTTAATTTTATCTTTGATTATTAAATAAGCCGGGTGGCGCAGCAGATTTCCCGAGAAGACGTTGCGTGTTCCGACTCTATTTTTTTCAAGATATCCGGTCAACTGATTGCGGGTGAACGGTGAGGTCGAGCGCACAATTATCGGGAAACCGAAATAAGAAATATCGGATCTTTTATCGTCCTTCATCAGGATAAAATATTTTTCGTATTTTTTGAAAAATTGATAAAGAGCTCGGTAGTTTTTTTGTCTCTTTTTAATAAAACCGGGCAGTTTTTTCAGTTGGGCAACGCCGATGGCCGCCTGGAAATCGGTTAGTTTTAGATTAAACCCGATCTGCGAATAAATATATTTATGGTCATATCCCTCGGGCAGCTCTCCCAACTTCCATTTAAATCTTTTGCCGCATGTATTGTCTTTGCCCGTATCGCACCAGCAGTCGCGTCCCCAATCGCGAAATTGTCGATTGGACCGGTAGAGCAGGGGGTTATTTGTCACTACCGCTCCACCCTCTCCCATGGTCATTTGATGTGCTGGATAGAAACTGAAAGTCGCTATGTCGCCAAAAGTTCCCACCATCTTACCGTCATATTTTGATCCTAATGCATCACAACAATCTTCAATTAGCCAAAGATTATACTTTTTACATAACGCAACGATCTTGCTTAAGTTAAATGGCCTCCCCAATGTATGAGCAATCATGATTAATTTGGTTTTTTTTGTAATTGCGCCTTCGATTTGTTCGGCGTCAATATTCAGCGTATCAATTTCCGCATCGATAAAGACCGGGGTCAAACCAAACATTACCCCGGGATTCACCGTGGTTGGGAAAGCAACTGGCGTCGTGATAAACTCATCGCCGGGTTTTAATCGTCTGTCGCCTAATGTTGTTGATGTTAAAGAATACAACGCGAGCAGATTGGCAGATGAACCGGAATTAACTAAAGAAACATATTTCACGCCTAAATATTTTTTGAAATCGACTTCAAACTGTTTTGACCATCTACCCTCGGTCCACCAACCGTCCTTTGCCGCTTGTATTGCATTATTTATCTCATCATGGTCAAATATTTTTCCTGAAACAGGAATGTAAGTTCTTCCAGGAAGAAAATTATCTTTTTTCATAATTTGTTAATTTATTGATTTAATGTATAATATTATAAATATGGGGGATCTTCAACCGACACTTGCTAAAAGAATGTCAGTTCTTTATCCCGAAGGCGCTTATGCGGTTTTAAATAGGGCCGGTGCGCTTGAAAATCAAGGTAAAAAAATTATTCATTTTGAAATCGGCCAACCCGACTTTCCAACGCCAACCATAATAACTAAAGCAGGTATTAAAGCAATTCAAAATGGCTTAACAAAATATAATCCACCCTTAGGAATCCTTCCTCTCAGACAGGCGATTGCCAGAAATATTAATCAAACAAGAAAGATTGATATTAATGGAAAACAAATAGCCGTTACCCCAAGTGGAAAGACTGCTATTTTTATTGCTATGGCCGCTGTCCTTGAGAAAGGGGATGAGGTCATATATCCTGATCCAGGTTTTCCTACCTATCAAACACTAGTCGACTATTTTGGCTGCAACAGAAAACCAATCCCGCTACTTGAAGAAAAGAGTTTTAGCTTCGATATGAAAATTTTCCGTAGAAAGTTCTCTAAAAAAACGAAACTGATCATTTTAAACTCTCCAAGCAATCCGACTGGCGGAGTCATGCCGATGGCCGATTTGTTGGAAATTGCCGATCGAATAAAAAATACCCAGTGCTGGGTAATGACAGATGAGATGTATTCGAATATCATTTATGATGATATGAATTATCCGAGTTTCTATGCCTTAAAAGGGATCCATGATCAAACAATACTCGTTAATGGATTTTCAAAAACGTTTGCGATGACCGGTTGGAGGATTGGCTATCTTTGCGCTCCTTTAAGAATCGTCGATAAAATCGATTATTTACTTACTCATACTGTTGGTTGTACTGCCACATTTACCCAACATGCAGTCTTAGCAGGACTGCAAGACCCACAAAGTTTTGTTAAAGACATGGTGACCGAATTTGAAAAACGCAGGAATTTTATAGTTTCGCAACTCAATAAGATTAAAGGAATAGTTTGTCAAAAACCCGAAGGCGCATTTTATGTCTTTCCAAATATTAAATCTTTCAAAAAATCATCAAAATGGTTGGCCAATTATTTACTGGAAAACGCCGGAGTAGCGCTGCTTGATGGAACTGCGTTTGGAGATTTTGGTGAGGGGTATTTAAGAATCTCCTATGCAACATCAATCGCTAATTTGAAACAAGGAGTTGCACAGATTAAAAAAACACTGGAAAAGATCTCATGAAAAGAATATTGCTGACCGGCGGCACGGGCTTTATTGGAAAAAACATCAGCCCCTTTTTGAGATTACGATATCAACTGTTTTCCCCATTTCATCACCAACTCAATTTACTCGATGCTGCAAAGGTACAAAAATTTATTACTGAAAATAAGATTGATTATGTGATTCATGCCGCCAATGTCGGCGGCACCCGAGATCAATTCAATTTGAAAGATGTTGTTTATACGAATCTGACGATGTTTTTTAATATCGTCAGGAATATTAATTATCTAAAGAAAATTATTTATTTCGGTAGCGGAGCAGAATATGATAAAAGACAACCGATTATTGCAGTAAAAGAAGAACAGTCCGACAGACGTGTCCCCGTGGATGCCTATGGATTTTATAAATATATTTGTGCCAAATATACTCAAGCACTAAATTCCGACAGATTATGTTGTCTGCGTTTATTTGGAATTTATGGCCCACACGAAAATTATCTTATCAAATTTATCTCCAACGCCATTGTTAAAAATCTTCTTCATCAAGATATAGTAATCAATCAAGATGTTCTCTTTGATTATTTATATGTGGCCGATCTTATTCCCATTCTTGATTTCTTTTTAAATCATAAAGGGAAATACTCAATCTATAATGTATCGACTGGGGAAAAAATATCATTAACTCAAATCGTAACTCTTATCAACAGGAGTAGTGCTTTTCAATCAAAGATTACTGTGAAAAATAAAGAACTAAATAACGAATATACCGCTTCCAATAAACGCCTGATAGAAGAGATATCCGATCTTAAAATTACTCCGATTAAACAGGGAATTAAGAAATTATTTAATTGGTATAATAAAAATCTTGACCTGATTGATAAAAGTAAAGTTATTGAAGATAAATATGCAAAATTATGTGTAGTTAAAAGTTAAAAAGTTAGCTATGCGTGTTGCTGACTACATTATTGATTTTATCTATAAAAAAGGGGCATCTCATATTTTTACACTGGCTGGCGGAGGAGCAATGTTTTTAAACGATGCGGTTGTTTGTTACAAAAAAATAAAATACATCTGTCATCATCATGAACAAGCAGCAGCCATGGCCGCCGAAGCATATGCAAAAACCAGTGGAAACTTAGGCGCTGTAATGGTCACGTCAGGCCCAGGAAGCACTAATGCGATTACAGGACTTTTGGAGGCGTGGCAAAACTCTATTCCCTGTATTTTTTTATCCAGTCAAGCAAAAAAATCCCAGATGGCATATTTCTCCGATATTCCTAATCTTAGACAGTTTGGGATTCAGGAACTCAACATTATTCCAATTGTCCAATCGTTGTGTAAATATGCTGCAATAGTCGAAAAACCCGAAGACACCAGATTCCAATTGGAAAAGGCTTATCAGATTGCCACATCTGATCGTCCTGGACCAGTGTGGTTGGATGTCCCTCCCGATGTTGCTTCATCAACAATTGACCCCGATGTCCTAACAGGTTATAACAACCCTAAAAATACTAAATTCGTCATAGATTTAAATGGTCAAGTATTAAGGGTAATTGAATATTTACAAAAATCAAAAAAACCGGTCATTATCGCCGGTGGAGGAATACGCTTGGCAAAGACGGTGAATGAATTTAAAAAATTAATCGAGAGACTAAAAATTCCGGTTGTCGTCCCTGAAATGGGTCTTGATTTATTAGAATTTAATAATCCATATTACTTCGGTCACGGTGGCACTAAAGGCCAAAGGATGGCAAACATCATTATTCAAAACTCCGATCTTATTATCAGTATAGGTAGCCGTTTGGCAGTTTCTTTTGTCGGACACGAATATGATCAATTCGCACCTAATGCTAAAAAAATTGTGATTGATATTGATAGTTTGGAACACCAGAAAAAAACAATAAAAATAGATTTGTTGATTAATATCGATGCAAAAGAGTTTATTATCAAAATGCTTGAGTTCTCTTCTCAGATAGCTACCATCAACTATCAACGTTGGTTGGACAGCTGTCAACGAATTAAAGAAAAATATGCCATCTATCTTCCTGCAATTGGTAAACAGAATGAACCGGTTAACATGTATCATCTAGTTAATGAAATCTCCAATCAAAGTAAGAATGGAGATATCTATACTTTCGACGCAGGCACAACCGCCTATGTCTGTTCGCAAACCATTAAACTTAAAAAAAATCAAAGAGCAATTATCCCCGGCGCAACTTTGACTATGGGATACAATCTTCCGGCGGTGATCGGGATCTGGACAGCACAACCAAAATCACGAATACTATGCATTACAGGGGATGGTTCCTTTCAGATGAATATTCATGAACTGCAGACTATTGTCCATCACAAAATACCGGCGAAAATATTTGTCATTAATAATCAAGGTTATTTGGCAATTCGCACCACTCAAAAAAACTTTTTTCAGTGTAGATTGATGGGCGAAGGAAACGATTCTGGTGTATCATTTCCAGATACTGAAAAAATTGCACGAGCCTATGGCATTAAATTTTTTAGAATAAAGATGAATGGTCAATTGAGAAAAACGCTGCAAACTGTATTTAAATACAAAAAAACCTGTATCTGCGAAATATTATGTCCGCAATGGCAAGATATATTAACGATTTCCTCTAAAAAAATGCCTGACGGAAAGATGACATCTTTACCAATTGATGACATGTTTCCGTTTTTACCTAAGAAAGAAATGTCAGATATCAAGCAATCTCTTTTTTGATGGTTGTGGCGATTCCTTTTGCATCAATTCCCAATTTTCCTCGCAAGTATTGTTGATCGCCCACGATTTTGATAAATTGATCGTTAATCCCAATTCTTTTTACCTTAACGCCCGGGTTAAGTTCGCTGACAATCTCGCAGATCGTCGAACCCAAGCCTCCTGTAATGAAATGCTCTTCAATCGTAAAAACAACGGATTTATTTTGACATAATTGGCTTATTTGTTTTTGATCAATGGGTTTAATAAAAGGAACGGCAACAACCGCGGCCTTAATATTTTCTTTTTTCAATAGTTCCGTGGCCAATATCGCCTCTTTCACAATCGGCCCGCTGGCAAAAATTACCGCGCCTTTTTCCTCATGGACTACATTTGCTTGCCCAATTACCATTTCATAAGGACTTTCATAAACCGCTACTTCCTTGCGTTTACCAATCCGAATATATAACGGATGCTTGTGTTCGTTAAAAAGCCTAACTCCTGCCAACGCCTCAATTTCGTCACATGGCGAGAATATGTTCATATTAGGAAGAGAACGCAGTATCGCCACGTCCTCCAACGCGAAATGGGTACTACTGAGTATTCCATATGATAAACCGGCACCGATCCCCAACAAAGTCACATCGAGATTATGATAACAAATATCGTTACGAATCTGCTCAAAACAGCGCATCGTCAGAAATGGGATGATGGAATAAACATAAACCTTTTTGCCGGAAAGAGCCAGGCCTGCCGCAATTCCTATCATATTCTGCTCGGCGATGCCGACATTAATAAATCGTTTTGGGAAATCTTTCTCGATCTCCTCTAAAGTTTCATAACCTAAATCGCCGGTGAGAAAATAGATATCCTCCCTCCTTTCCATCAAATCATGAATTTCCCGTATGACTGTATTTCTCATCCTAATGACTGGTAACATTAACTAATAACTCATAAATTTTTCAAGTATCTTTTTTTTCGTTTTCTCATCGATCGATTTATAGTGCGAATCGAACCTTCCTTCAAAATAGGGAACACCTTTGCCTTTGGTTGTTCTTGCAAAAATCATTTTTGGTTTATTGGATTGCGATTGATTAACCATAGAAAACACTTTTGTTAAATCATTAAAATCATGGCCGTTGACCTGATAAGTTTCCCAACGGAATGCTTCGACCTTATCGGCAAGCGGCGACAGATCAATTACTTTGCATGTGGGAGCATATCCTTGTAAGCCGTTTACATCAACCACAACAATCACATTTTTTAATTGATGTTGTCCCGCATACATAATTGCTTCCCAGTTAGATCCTTCGTCAAATTCTCCATCCGACATTAAGACATAAACCTTATTGGTCTTATTATCGTCTTTAAAAGCGGTCGCGAAACCCAAGCCAACGGGTAAACCATGACCTAAAGAACCTGTTGACAGTTCTACACCGGGAACGGTAGTACTGGCGTGTTCTGGTAAACAACCTCCATTAGTATCATAAGTCATGAGAAAATCTAAAGTAAAAAAGCCTCTTTCGTACAACGTTGTATATAACGCCAATGTTCCATGTCCTTTACTGAGAATAAAGATGTCGCGTTCTGGGTGTTTTGGGAATTGGGAATATACGCGTAATTGTTCGGAATATAAAAAAACAAGAATATCGGTAATCGAAAGCGAACATCCGATATGGTGAGATTCTTTTGGCACTAAAGCACCAATCATCGTTCTTCTGACTTTTTTTGCAATCGTTTCCAATTGATCATTCATATTAAAAAATCCGTTTATACCATGAATAAATAGTAGGAAGACTTTTTACAATATTTCTTAAGGGACTCCAGTTTAATTGGTTTTTAATCTTCGAATAGTCCAATGATTGAAAAGGGATTTCATTTTTGGCATTATTGATTATTTGATAGTTGACTTTCAATTTCAGTGTTCGCTCAACGATTTTAATTACCCCCAATACGGATAAAGTATCTTTTGATCCAAAATTATAAGCTTGACCTTTTGTCTGTTGGATATGATCGGCCAACATTAGATATCCATCAACCACGTCTTTTACGTTCAAATAATCACGCACGAATGTACCGTCACTGCGGATCTCTAACGTTTCGTCGGTAATCAATGATTTCATTATTCCGGGAATAATCCGACAAAAATTCAAATCTCCCTCTCCATAAATATTGCCAAACCGAGTAATTGTTACAGGCAAACCATAAGTTCTAAAATATGAATAGGCGATTAAGTCTGCCGCCAATTTTGATACTTCATACGGATGATCGCCTCGGAGTGGATCGTCCTCGATATATTTATTTTTCATGCTTTTACCATAAGCTTTATCTGATGACGCTACAATAATTCCTTTAATACGAGGATGCAATCGTGCCGCCTCCATTATGTTAACTGTTCCCATGATATTACTTTCAAGCGTACTTTTGGGATTATAAAAAGCCACCTCGACCAGCGGTTGAGCCGCAAGATGGAAAATATAATCGACTTTAAATTTGGTAACGATATCAAATAATTGCCCGAAATTACGCACATCGATATCCATTTTAGTAACTTTATCAGCCAACTTTTGGGTGTTAAAGTAAGAGTGCGGATTGTTTGACTGGTAAGTTGTGATAACGTTGGCTTTTAAAACAAGCAATTTTTCCACTAAATGGGATCCGACAAAACCAGTTCCCCCTGTCACCAATATATTTGCGCCTGTTAAATCCATATTTTCCAGGGTGGACGTTTGCTGTTCCACAATTCATTTAACTCTTCGACTTCTTTATACGTGTCCATACAAAACCAAAAACCGTCATGGTTATATAACGAAAGTTGTTTTTCTGTTGCCAATCTAACCAAAGCCGGATGTTCGGTTTCTCCAGCTTTTAGATAACTAAAAACCTGCTGGCTAAATACCATATATCCTCCATTAACATACTCTGATAAAACTGGCTTCTCTACGAATTTTGTCACTAAATTTCTATTGCCGACCCTTACTAATCCAAATTTACTGCGTGGATGCACGCCGGTTATTGTACCAATTGTCTTTTGCTTCTTGTGAAATTCAAATAGCTTGGATATATTCAGATCCGTTACTCCGTCACCATAAGTGACCATAAAATATTGATCTTGTTCGGGAATATATCTTTTACATCGTAAAATCCGCTCGCCTGGTAAAGTATCGGTCCCGGTGTTAACAAAAGTGATCATAAAATCGTCTACTTCGGTGCGATTTTCCATATGATATTCTACCTCATGGTTGTTGGTGCGGATCGTAAAGTCTGATGTAAAAGACTTCTGATTTAAGAAGAAGTCTTTTATATAATCGGCTTTGTAACCCAAAGCCAAAATAAATTCATTGAATCCAAAATGTGAATAGATTTTCATAATATGCCAAATGATCGGTTTATTCCCAACATAAACCATTGGTTTTGGTTTGAACTCGGTTTCTTCTTTAAGCCGTGTTCCAATGCCTCCGCATAAAATGATTACTTTCATAATTAAAAATTATACAATAATTAAGTAAAATGTCACTATGGATAAAATAAAAGGCCTATTAATCTCTTCCTTTGTTTTAGTGATTTTCGTTGCCGGATTTTGGTTTCGTTTAAACGGAATCACAAACAATCAATCTTTTTGGGCAGACGAAGCCTATGCGGCAAGTGTCGCTCGTGAGATTACGATTGGCAAGTCAGTATTATCGGCTTTAAGACTATTGAGTTATCAGAAGCTACACGTATTAACTATTGCTGTCTCTTTTAGACTACTCGGCGTATCTGAATTTAGTGCCCGATTGCTATCGGTACTCTGGGGAAGCATCGGTATTTTTTTTGCCTTTTTAATCGCCAAACGATTGACTAATTGGAGTGGAGGAATGTTGGCAGCTTTCTTGATGGCCTTTTCCCAACTAAACTTAGCAAACTCGACCCAAGCTAAGCCTTATGCCGCCTTGCAAACTTTATTGTTGATACAAAGTTATCTTTTAATTTATTTAATGCAACCAAACAATATTAAAAAGAAATCCAAACAACAGTTATATTATTATTTACTATTAGTGTCAATTGATATCGTCGCCACCTTATATCATATAATCGGAATACTTTTTTGGATCACTTTGTTCGTTTTTCTAATTCTACATCATCGAAGATCATCGTTTAAAATAATTCGCAAACCGATTGTTTGTATTCCGTTGATAATTATTATCGCACTCGTATTTTTTTACTTTGGTGCCTTTTATTTTCTTATTGATCTTTTTAAGCCGTATCAGGGAAAAATATTAATCTCATTAAACAACACTGTATATTTTAAAAATCTTCTCGGCCGTCAGTACGCAGTATATTTGATCCCTGCTTTATTTGGAATGTTGTTCTTGTATAAAAAGAGTTCCCCTTTAGTCGTCAGCCTTTTTTCATATTCTTTAACTCTGCTTTTCATGTGGAATTTTCGCAGCTACAGTCATAATTTGCGTTATTTAGTGCCGTTTTTCGGACTTGTCTTTGTTTTTTTTGGTGTCTTCTGGGGACGGGTAGGGGAAAGCGCAAGTAAAAAGTTAAAAGTCAAAAGTTTAAAGTTATTGCCGATACTTGTAATTGTGGTTATTTATCTTTCCGGTTACAAAATCGTCAAAACGCCGCAAGTGTATTATTCTCCCAATTTTGATTTTTACGGTGATGTGCAAAATGCCGATTATAAAAATATGTATTCTTGGATTAAGAAAAAATACGGAAAAGAACTTAATCAGACGGCCATCTTCAACGACCTGGTTGATACCGAGAGATACTATCTTGAAAGACCGTCTAATGCTTATTTTATGAAAGGGGCGACTCCCCATTACAGAAACGGTGTTAATGGCGTTATGGTATATGAAACCCTTGATGATTTTTTAAAACAGAAAGCGAAATCTCCAAAAGGAATCTTGATCATTGAGGACTGGGAAAGTATTTTGCCCGAAGACATCAAACAATACGCCAAGAAAAACCTGAAACTGGAATATCGAGTGGAGAAAATGGCGGTGGGCGGGGAGCGCGACGTCTGGCCGCTTGAGGTCAGGAGCTGGGGGATGGACTAAATCTTCAGACTCTGCCAGTCCTCAATTGTTACTCCTTTATATTTATCAATGTTTTTCGCCGCATAGATGATTTCCTTGTTTATTTTCCGATGAGCGACTTTCTCAAAGTAATTAAGGTTTTTCAGGTGATCGGATGCGATTGTTGCCGATGATTTAATCTCCACTACCGTTAAAACACTATTTTTTTCATACATTACATCTATTTCATTTCCCACTTTATCCCGCCAATAATAGAGATCGAGGTGAAAATTGTTGTTAAAGTTCTGTTTGAGCAATTCCGACACACACATCGTCTCAAAAATACTGCCAAACAGTGGATGATACTGCAACTGAGCGCTGTTCTTGATTCCCAACAGCGAGCAAACCACTCCGGTATCATAGAAAAAAAGCTTCGGAGCCTTAATAATCCGCTTGCTGAAATTATTGTAGTACGGTGGCAATAAATGAATCACAAACGTCGCCTCAAGGATTGCCAACCAGCCTTTAATCGTGTTGACCGAAACCCCTACATCACCGGCCAATGAAGAAATGTTTAGTATTTGCGCGGTTCTGCCGGCACAGATTTTCAGGAATCTCTGAAAATCTGTCAAATTGGTGATATTTTTTATATCCCTGACGTCCCGTTCCAGATAAGTTTGAATATAATTGGCATACCATTCTTCCGGATTGAGATTACGATCATATAAACGTGGATAGAAACCTTTAATGATTTGAGACTGTGCTTTTCTTGACTCATACTTAGTTCCTTTTAATTCTTGCAGTGAGAAGGGCAAAAGATTAAAAATAGCCACCCGGCCAGCCAAAGTTTGGGATATTTTGTGTGAGATCAGGATGTTTTGGGAGCCGGTAATGATATATTTGCGCTGCCGATTTTGATCAACAATCGTTTGGATATACGACAGCAACTCCGGCGCCCGCTGGATTTCGTCAACGATCATTGAGGTGGATTGTTGTAAAAAAGTTTGAGGATCGGTTTTGGCAACCATGCGCGTTTCCGGATTTTCCAGATTAGTATAGGTATAGGCAGGAAATGAGATTTTTGCCAGCGTTGTTTTGCCCGATTGTCTTGGACCGGTGATAAAAATAGCCTGATAGTGCTTGCCGGTTTGTTGAATTAGGTTCTGAAGGTTTCTCTTTATGATCATAAAGAGAGGATATCATCCTTTGGACAAATTTGCAATCGTATTGCAAATTTGTCCAGATAATTAAACCAATTAAAATTGATTTGTTTATAGAATACAATTACAATAAGAAATTGCTTATGAATTTGACTGCGATGAAAAATAGAACAGTACTGCTGTTGACGCTCGCTTTCTTGGTAATTTTTTTGAGTTTTCTGTATCGGCTGTCGCTTCGGGCTCAACCAAACCAGGCTGATCTTTTGGATTTCGTGCCGGAGGAACAGGAATATCAACTTCAGGCAGACGATAATTTTGTCAGGCCGGCCGGTTTCGAACTACCGACCGTCCAAACCAAACCCGGCGCCTCATTAAGATATCAAATTGCTCAACAAATCGAACTGATCGACTTAAAAACAAAAAAATACACTCCCTTATTTTTTGCCGACAAACGGGTGGCCGAACTTATCAGGTGGGGAAAAGAATTTGACTATGACATGTGGGAAAATATTCTCAATCGGTATTTCGATCTGCTTAAGCAGTCAATTGACAACTCTTTAACCCGCCAACCCGCCAACTCATTGGCCGACATCTACTCTCACGTCCTAACCCATCAAACATTAATTAGTCAAAAAATCGCCGAGTTTGGCCCAGACGATAAACAAAAGCGATTGATGCAAATTTTAAGTGACGATATTTTTCACGCCATAGATAAAAAATTCGACAGACTGCTGCAGGACCCGCCCGTGAATTGGACAGTCTACCCATTGAATGAAATATTAAAAAATCGAGATTTTGGATACTACAATATTTTAATCGATTTTGCCGATCTTCCCGGCGTTGACCGAACCGATATTCACTTGGTTTTAGGCGGCCAATCTTATTTGCCGTCTTATTTTGATAAAGAAAATAAACAGCTGGTTTTTGAGAAAATTCCCATTACCCTGCGGGAAAAATCGATTATTTTACGCCTTAAGTCCATTAACCTCACTCCATATCCAACATGGGAAATCACTCTGCCGTCAACCGGGGAAGAACCGTATCAATATAAACTTCCGCTGATCAATCTGCCCCTGCCGGTCAGGTACCGCTGGCAGTTTACAAGCAAGCTTGGTCAACCGGCGAAGCTGCAGCTGGAGCAAAGCTATGCTACTGAGGAAGCAATCCTTAATAAAAGAACCGATGAGGTAATCGGGTATTTTCCCACGGTGCAAAGCGACGAACTGATAAACTTTCAACTCTATCCTCACTACATCTCGTTTACTGCAAAAGATCAAACCGACGTTAAAACACTTCGGCAAAATGTAATTAAAACATGGGTAAAATTAACGACTAAAGGCAAGCTTTCTGGTGAACAAATCCAATCTCTTCGCTTTGATATTTTCCCCTTTCTGTCGCCTTCAATTACTGCAGTCAAAGCTGCAGATTTGCCGGACAATAAACCCTCAATTAATCAGTTCCCGCAAAAAAATCACCGGTATCGTTTAATCCTTAAAAATACCAGCCTGGCCCAAAATCAATACGTAATGCAATCGATCGGCTTTGGCTGGCAACCAACCAAAGTCATAGCCGATAACCCGTCCGCCTTTGAGGTGGAATTGGGGTTCTGGCCAAGCGCCGTTTTGCGGAATATTTTGATTTTTGCCATAATCTGCTTGTTCTTTTACGCCAACTGGTATTACCTGAAAATCAAATGCCCCGCACACACCAACTGGGTTGCGCAATTATTTTCAAAAACCACCGCGGTTAAAATCACGCGGGTTCTGATTTTCCCCCTTAAGCTCATTTTGATTCTGATAAAATCGCTTAGCGCCAATTTCCGATTGTTTTGGCTTGTGATAACACTTGTGGGTATTTTATTTGATATTTTTTTCTTCAAGAAAAGCTCTGACTTTATCACGATTCTGTTTACTCTTACCTGGAGTTTTTCTTTGGTTGGTTTTCGCTTCGAGGCGCGTACCAGTTTTCTTTTTGCCTTGTTATGTTTGACGCTTTGTCCGTTTCTTTTAATCTTTAAACTTGAGTTTATGGCTGAAAAAGCAGCTATCTGGACCTATATGATGCTCGTAGTCGGGACGGTTCAGTCGATTGTCGAGGCAAAAACTAATCCTCGCGGATTAATTAGTCCAATCCCTGTTTTTAAAAGAATCTTGCTTTTGTTTTTCCATTTTTTGAATTTTATTAATAAACAAATTATTAGATTGGTCCAATTAATTATAAAATTACTAATCTTAATTATTAATCAAATTATCAATACCAAACCAAAAACTATTTATGATCTTATTTTGAATGCGATTAAGGTTGTCTTGTTCTTCACAATCAGTCTAATAACTTCGTACTTTCTTATTCGCACTGTATATTTATACGGTAAACATTCATATCAAAAATACCAAAGAAAAATTGCACAGGAAAAACGTGAAAAACTCTGGAAATCGATCATCCCCGCCATTGATAAAGTTGAACCATATCTGGTGTACCGGGGGATGAAGGTAGTGATTTACGGCCGCAATTTCGGCTGGAAAGAAAAACCGGAAATCAAAATCATTGACGATAAAGGAAAAGAAGTGCCTCCCGATGAGATTACCGATTCCCAAGTAGTATTTACTATTCCTTTAAGCTGGTCCGATGGTGTCCATGATTTTAGAATCGACAAAATTGTCGGTTGGGATGGAAAAAATGTCAAGGTTGAAACCGATACTTTTTCTATCAAAATAATTCCGGTTACCGGCGGCTACACCCAGGACGACGAGGAATTCTTCAAACTTCTGCCCAGCCTGGCTCCGGAAACCAGAAAAAGAAACGGTTATGACTGATTTGATAGAATTAGAGAATTATGATTAAAAAAAGTGCAAAGGTTACCGTCATTTTTATTGTTAATGCAGTAACTCAGCTTTTCAGTCAGATCGTCATTACCCGGCTTTTTGGAGCTAAAATTGATCTGGATATTTTCTTGGCGGCGGTGGCCGTCCCCACAGTCGCGGTTTCCACCATTTATTCGACCTTAAATGACGCTTTCTTGCCGCTCTACGGAGAAATAAAAGTGAAAAACCGCACTCGGGCCCGCAGTTATTTTGCTTCGCACTTGATCACACTTACGCTTTTGTTTTTATTGATCGCATTGGTGATGAATTTTTTGTCACATCCGATCAGTCAACTGCTGTATTCCAACCGGGGGACAGATTTTGTCCGGGCAGTGACTTTCCAGATGAGCTATTTATTCTACAGCTTGCCTTTGGCGATTGTCGCAACATTGCTGGGAACCCATTATTATTCCGAGAAAAAATTTTACCGCTTTCCCTTGGCGCAACTGGTCGGTAATTTGACTAATTTGTTAATGGTAATTTTGCTGCAACCTCTGATTGGGATATGGTCATTGGTGTTTGCGTTTGTTACAAATATTTTCTTTCAAATTCTTGTGATTTTACCATATGCCGGTCGGGAAACCCGACCCCTGCATCATCTATCATTAATCATCAACTCTTTAACCCTTAAACCCTTTAACTCTTTAACCCTTAAACCCTTTAACTCTTTAACTCTTTTTCTCTCCTGGTTTCCTCTAATTGTGGCTTACTCGACATTCCGTAGCGAAACGGTGTTTGTCAGATCGTTGGCTTCAAGTTTGTCTTCAGGATATATGGTGTATTTAAATCTGATTATGAAGATGTTTACGCTGACAACCGGTGTGATGACAATCGGGATTCAGATTTTGTTGCTGCCGCACCTGGTGGAATATTTTACCCAGAAATATCAATATCAAAAGGCGATTCAAATGATCAAAAAGGCAAAAATAACTGCGTTGGGAGTATCTTTACTCGTATCTTTGGCCGTCTGGCTAACTGCTCCATTTTTGATTGACTTGTTATTTGTAGGTGGTAAATTCAGTCGACACGACGCAATGATAGCCAATTCGCTGTTGCCGCTGTTTGTTATTCCCGCCGTCGGATGGGGGAGTTACGGCGTTTTTTTTCAGCCGCTTTTGGCTTTAAAAAAGCAGGTTCCCTTAGCGATCATTTGTATTCTTTCGTGCGGACTCGGGTGGCTCGTTGCAACTGCGGCGAAATCAATCTTCGGGCCTTTGCCGGCAATCCGTTTTGGTTTGATTGTCTGGCTGGGATTTGGGATAATAGGAACTGAAATTCTATGGCAGATTTACAAGAAAAAACATCTCACCTTCCAACCGCCGCCGTTGTCATTCCCACCTTCAAACGCCCCGGACTTGCCCTGAGGCTGGCAAGACAAATCCGCCGCTATCATTCTAAACTTCAGATTGTGATCGTTGACCAGGAAAATCTCCATCCGCCCGACCGTGAAACGCTCGCCCAGCTGGCGGTAGAATACCATAACCTGAAACGAGCCAACACCTCCGCCGCGAAAAATCTTGGCATCAAGCAGGCAAGGGGAGAGGTGGTGATTTTTTTTGACGATGATGTTGAAATTACCAAAGAAACAATTAATGATCATCTCGGGCAATATTCTGATCAAAAGATCGTGGGTGTGGCGGGCCGGGTGGTCAACGACGGTGAGATCGTTCCAAAAGATACCTCTGTCAAAACCGGCGTCACTAATTGCTTCGGGACACAATTTCTTTATCGGTTTTGGAGTACAAAAAAACAAACGGTCGATTTTGTTTACGGATGCAACATGTCGTTTCGCAGAACCATTCTTAATCAAATAAAAGGTTTTGATGAAGCGTTCCCGAAAATTTTTGAAGAAGTGGATTTAAGCAGACGGGCAAAAAAGTACGGAAAGATAATCTTCGCGGCCGCGGCGTTAGCCTATCACCATAAAGCACCGGGCGGCGGCATCCGGCCCGAAGAAAAACTCAACAAACAGAAACTGATCTTTGAAAACTACGGCCGGTATTTGGCTAAAAACGTAGTTTTTCCCCTCTCGATCGTCAGTCTCGGAATACGAACAATCACCGCGCTTAAACGATCGGTTCCAATCGCCCTATCTTTACACAAAGGCTATTTTTCAACCCTCTCACTTCAATTAATTAATTTATTAAAGCAGAATTATTTATTGTTGATCGCGATCTGCTTGGTCGGTTTCCTCAGGTTTTGGAAAAGCGCCGCCTTATTCAACTTTACCTTCAGCGAGGAAAATCAAGCGCACATGGCATGGGAACAGGTAAAAAACTTTCATCCGATCTGGATCGGCGTGAGCGCTGCCAACATCAATTATTATTTAGGTCCCGGACTTACCTACCTTAACTATATTTTATTTTTATTGTCTAAGGGCGATCCGATAATTCTTGCCTATTTTTCCTCTTTGCTTGGATTAATAACATCAATTAGCGTTTATTTCGTAACAAAAGAATTGTTCAATAAACGTACCGCCTTATTTTCGGCGATCATTTATGGTTGTTCAACTTTGATCAATTTTCATGACCGCCGGTTTTGGAATGCTACGCCAATCCCATTTATTACTGTCTGGCTGATCTACAGTCTGATCAAGTCCAAAGGAAATACACGCTGGTATATTATTAGCGCATTTTTAATTGGCTGTATTTATCACGCTCATTTGTCTTTACTGCTTTTCTTGCTCCCAACCGCATACAGCATTATCGTCAACCGCAATAAGATTGCGACATCAACCTGGATAATGATGGTTGCGATTTATCTTTTGATTACTTCGCCGTTAATTGTTTTTGACTTTGTCCATAATTTTGACAATTTACTGATGCCGATTCGTACCATTACCGGGCAGCAAAAAGCGGCGCTATATCAATTTTCGATTGGGAACATCACAGACCATATCCGTGATCTTCTCTCAACGCTGGGCCGACTCTGGTTTATCGCGGTCAATACCAACCCTCAGGATCAAATTGTGCTTGAATCACATTACGGGAAAACTACCGGGAATCCCGTCTTATCGTTGATTTCGATTGCCGCATTGATTTATTTTTTCTTTCGTAATCGGGAATCGGGATATCAGATTTTTTTTATTTCGACCGCCGCTATTTTACTGGCGTTTCTGTTTTACCCGAGCTATAATCCTGAATATTACTTGATGAGCTTTTTATTACTGACGGCAATTGTGTGTGGCTATTGGTTAAATTCATTGCCTAAAACATTGGCGGTCGCCTGCCTGATCTTATTCGTCACTGCCAATCTAATCTCTACCTTGACGATGTCAGATAAATATGGGCTGCTGGTGAAAAAACGACTGATTAAAAAAACCATGCAGGTCGTTGCCAATCAATCGTTTAGATTAGAAACTTTTGGCGAACTGCCCAATCCCCAGTTTGCCTACGCCGGCTGGCGGTATCTTTTCAAAGCCTACGGGAAAACTCCGGTAACCAGCAATGTTGACTCGGTTTTGGGATACTTATATCCCGACGAATTAATAAATAACCATCCTCAGTTAAAAATTGTGGTCGCTGATACAATCCAACCCGCTTTCAAACAAAAGCCGCTGTCGGTCATCACCGAAGGAGTATATCGAGCCTATATTTTTAATAATGAATAAAACCGTCAAAAAAATCACATCGAGTTGGCCCTTAATAATGCTTGTAGTAATGGCTGTATTTTTTCGTTTCTTCAAAATCGGGGAGTGGTTTACCTTTAATTTCGATGAAGAGTATCAGGCACTATTGGCCTGGGAACAGGTGAAAAACTTCCATCCGATCTGGATTGGTGTGAGCGCCTCCAATGTCGGCTTTTACCTGGGGCCGGGATTTGTTTACCTTAATGCGCTGCTTTTAAAAATATCCAGAGATCCGTTGATCCTGGCCTATTTTGGGTCGGCTTTTGGGATAATCACTACCTTAAGCGTGTTTTGGATAACAAAAACGCTCTTTGACAGGCAGACGGCAGTCTATGGGGCATTGTTTTATTCCGCCTCCGTTTTTATCGCTTATTTCGACCGCCGCTTTTGGAACGCCACGCCGATTGCCTTTGCCACAGTCTGGCTTTATTACGGCTTGATGCGCCTTAGCCGTAACCCGCGCTGGTTGATCATCGTTGCCTTATTGTTGGGTTTATCTTTGCATATTCATCTGTCTTTACTGGTTTTCTGGCCCGTTACATTGCTGACTATCTGGATCAACCGCCAAAAAATTGCCATAACCCACTATCTGATGGCGGTTCTCTCTTATCTTTTGGCCGTATCACCTCTGATTGTCTTTGATCTGACCCATAATTTTGACAACTTGACCATGCCGTTTCGCTTTGCCGGCAAATTTTTGGCCAGCAATCAGGGAACGGGTAATGTCTTGAGAAACTTACCGGCGTTCTCTAAAGTAATATCCAATTTTTTCTTTTTAAAACTCAATACCAATATTCAGGACGAGTTCGGACTGGGAATCCACGGCAACGCTAGTCCGGCGTACCCGCTCCTGGTTATCTTAGGAATAGTAATAATTTCCTGGTTGATTTTCCGGGCGTTTAGCGATCGGCGCTATCGTTTGCTGGTGCTGATACAAATTCTTTTCATGGCGGCGTTTTTGACCTATTCTGCCGGCACGGTGCAGTATTTCTTATTGGGATTCATTGCTTTATTTACTATTAATGTCGGAATATTTTTAAGTAGACTGCCGAAGATTATCGCCGTTGGCATCACTATGATATTCATCACCGCCAATGGGTTGGTTTTGCTTACTACGACCCAAACTCAATACGGGTTGCTTACAAGGAAAAAAATAATCAAACAAATGTATCCATATTTTGAAAATAAGACATTTTATTTGACCACGCTGTCTCCCGATAAACGCCCTTATCATTCCTCCGGCGGCTGGCGTTATTTGTTTAAAGCTTATGGAAAAACTCCGTCGGCCTCGCATGCCGATCAATTTTTCGGCTGGATTTATCCCGATGAAATTTCATCGGTCAAGCCTGAGTTAAATGTGGTGATATCCGAATACCCGGCGCAGTCATTGCCCGGGCGGCCGTTAAAAACATTCCAATCCGGCGTCTATTATGGCTACATTATCAAAAACCGATAATAACACTTATCGGAGTTCACTTCAATTAATTAATTTATTAAAGTGTAATTGGTTATTGCTTCTGATATTCATTTTGGTTATTTTTCTCCGATTCTACCGGTTGGCCGATTTATTTTATTTCGGCATTGACGAAGAATATCAGTCGCTTCTGGGCTGGGCACAGGTAAAAAATTTTCATCCGATCTGGATCGGGCTGTCGGCCGCCAACACCGGCTATTATGTCGGACCGGGGTTGGTTTATCTTCATGCCTTGTTGCTTTGGATCAGCCGAGGAGACCCGCTTGTTTTGGCGTATGCCGCCTCGACAATCGCAGTCGCCGCGCTGGTTGTTTTTTATCTGGCGGTAAAAGATCTGTTTGATCAAAAAACCGCGCTGATTGCTTTTGGTTTATACGGCCTATCAGCCTTCGTCGTCCAATACGACCGCCGCTTTTGGAACTCCACTCCGGTCCCATTGGCGGCAGTATTGATTTATTGGTCATTGGTTAAATTACAAAAAGACCGGCGTTTCTTGCTGCTTCTGGCTGTTTTGACCGGGGGGATTTTTCATATCCACGCGTCTTTATTCCTATTTATCCCGCTGATTTTATACTGTGTTTTCCAGTCATTTAAATCTCAAGATAAAATTCGTAAGCCATCATCCATCATCCATAATTCTCTATTCTTACTTTTTACTTCTTTCTTCTTATTCGCTCTTATCTATTCCCCGCTGGCAGTATATGATTTGGTCCATAATTTTGATAACCTAAAAACTCCGTTAAGGATGTTTATGCAGCATCCAACCAATTTCCCGCTGTCAGCCGATTTAAGCGACCACATTGCCCTTTACATCAATACTGTCACACGGTTTTGGATCGATCAGACTCCCAACCGTTTTTTTCAATCTTTGATCGCTTTGCTATCGACCGCTGCCATTTTTTTTCTTATTTTTAAAAAGAAAACCCGGGCCCAGCGCATGCTGGCCGCCGTGATCTTTTTATATCTTTTACTCTTTCTTTTTTTTCCCGGGAAAATGCTCGATTACTATTATCTTGGTTTTTTTCCCTTCTTTGCAATCGCTGTTGCCGATCTGATCCAACCCGTATCGGAAAAATTAACAGTGGCGGCGGTCGCAATAATTTGTTTTAATCACTTGTTTGCTTTCTTCAACTGGCCTACCGCCGGGGGATTGACCGCTAAAAAGAAGTTTGTCATCGCCGCCACTCAACAAATCGCCAACCGCTCGTTTTATCTGGAGACTAAAAAACCCTATCTTTATGACGGCGGCTGGCGTTATCTTTTTTCCGTTTACGGCCGAAAACCGTCTCAATCAAAAGCCGATGAGATGTTCGGCTGGATTTATCCTGAGGAAATCGGCCGGGCAAAACCGAAAATCAGAGTGATCATTTCCGCTGACCAAAAGGGTGAATACAAAGCACAGATCCAAGATTGTCAATAAAAGCAGGCAGGAATCTATCCAATTATGTTAGCTAAGATTATCAAAATCCTCCCTATTGTTGCGTTTCTATTATTGTTAATCCTCCAGCTGCATAATGTTTTACTTTACCCGATCGGGCGCGGATTTGATGCCATCGGACATCTTGAGTATATTAATTTTATCAGAAGCCACAAAAGCATTCCGCGCGCCGGATGGGGCTGGGAAATGTACCAACCCCCCTTATATTATCTGATTGCCGCCCTGGTTGGCGGCATCACCGATATCAAAATTGTCGGATTTCTTATTTGGAATTTGTTTTTTATCACCGCCTGCTGGGCGCTGATGCGTATTTACAAAAATAAATATTTAGCGCTTCTTGGCGGTCTTATTACCGTATCGATGCCTGTGGTTATCTATTTGACTCCAACCGTTTCCAATGAACTGCTGTCCGCTTATCTCATCACTCTCACCCTCGTTCTTTACTACTTGTTCCAATCGCGCTCCCTTAAAAGCAGGATTATTTTTGGAACTGTTCTTGGGCTCTCTTTACTTTCCAAATCAACCGCCGTGGTTCTGTTGGTTTCGATTACGGTTGATCTAATCCTGCAAAAACAAAAACCCGTCCGATTGATCAACCGGTTTTGGCTGCCGTTTTTTATTGCCTTTGTTATCGCCGGCTGGTTTTACCTGCGCAACCTTATTTACTATGGCAATCCGTTCATCATTAATGCCGATCTGCCCCAATATCAGATCCATCAGATCCCCGGTTATCGGGACCTGAATTTTTTTATCGACCTGTCCGGATTTACCAGAATGAAACTGCATCAGGCCCAGTACGATTCGCTGCTGGCGGGAACATATTTTTCCTGGTTTTATGACGGTCACAACGTTATTCTCCCGGTAGTGGCATTTTCCAAAGCGGGAATATTGCTCGTGCTGCTTTCGATCCCGCTTGTTTTAATCTCCATCTTCGGCGCCTACCACCTCATCCGAAAGAGAGGCGAGGGCCGGATTTTTCTCGTTTACGCAGTTGTTTTATGCAGCGCCTATATCGTTTTTACACTCAAATATCCGTTCTTTTCCTCGGTCAAGGGCAGTTATCTGGCCAGTTTGATTTTTCCGTTTGCTTATTTTTTTATCAAAGGCGTAAAAAAACTTGGCCGAAAACTGCCGCGCTGGCCGCTTGATAAAACCTTTGTGTTTTATTTGCTATTCTACGCTATCATTATCCTAAGACATTTCTGGTATCAATCATGGTGGAAATAAAAAAACAAACCATTACGGCTCTTGTTCCGGCGTTTAACGAAGAAAAAAATATCGAACGGTGTGTAAAAAGTGTTTTATGGTGTAACCGGATTTTGGTACTGTGGATGGGAAATGATACGACGGGAAAAATTGCCAGACAACTTGGAGCCGAAATTGTGGAACTAAATAAAAATATTCAGCCGGATTTTACTGCGGTTCAGAAAAATATTAACTGGGCGATTGATCGCGCGACGACCGACTGGATATTGCGCATCGACGCGGACGAAGAAGTGACGCAAGAATTGAAAGAAGAAATACAACAAGTTATCGCAAAAGGTGGCAGTTGCGAAAATAATGTTGCATATCGCGTACCAAGAAACCAATACTTCTGGGGCGGTTTCTTAAAAGGCGGCGACTGGTATTATGATCGTTTGGTCCGGTTATTTAAACCGCAGTTTGCCCGTTATGATCCGATCGTCCCTGTCCATGAACAATTTAAGGTCGATGGACCGGTTGGATTTTTAAAAAATCGTCTTAATCATTATTCGCATCCGACCTTGCGCGATGCCATCAATAAATTCCAACTTTATACCGACATCGAGGCAGCCGTGCTTAAAACTCCCAAATATATTATATTTTTTAAAATGATTGCGATGCCTGTCTATGTTTTCGGTCGCTGGTTTTTCTGGCATCATGGCTATCGCGACGGTATAAGGGGGCTGGCGGCCGGTTTACTGCGCGGCTGGTATGAATTCTTGCTTTACTCCAAAGCCTTGAGGCGTTAAATTTACTTGACGGCGTAGATCTTATTGATAAACCGGGCAAATTCGAGGAAATCGCGGCCGCGCTGAGTAATGGCAATGCAACTGTTTGCCTCGCTCACCGTATTGATGATTTTTTGCTCAATCACTCTTTTTTGCACCGCCTGATTTTTTATCACATAATTATCAATTAGGTCTTTTTCCAATTTGCCTTTGTCCGGGCAGGTTTTATTTTCAAACCCTAAGTTTAGTCTGTTCAACAAATAAATGGTCACCGAGCGCTCAAACGTCACCGGAAATACGATAAAAAACGCCAAGTTAAATGACAGACTCATCATGACCGCCGCAATTACTGTTTGAGCATTTAGTTTTATCCAAAAACGCAAGCCCGCTAAAATTATCAAAACAAAAAGCGCCGTAATCAGTAAAAACCCCAGGCCTCGATAAAACAATACCGATTGGCCGATTAGAAGCGGAGTATGGAATAAAAAGATAAAAAGCGCGCTGAAGGAGACGAAGACACCAAAATATTGAATAAAGATCCTTTTCATCAGATTTTTCTGAGCTTAAACAGCCCTTGACTCAGTTTTAACTGTTCTTTTGTATTAACTCCGATCCCTACATATTTAAAATCGGTTTTTAAAGCCAAAACCAGTTTTTTTTGGGCGATGGCAATGCCGATAAATTCGTTGATATAATATTCGCCGGTAACGGCCGATTTATTGATCTTGTCTTTGGTTGATAAAAGAAACCGGTAATCAAAGCAGTAAAAGCCCGCGTTTAATTCCTTTATTTCCCTTTCTTTCTCTGTCGCCTCTTTTTGCTCAATAATTTTGGTAATGTGATCCTGAGGGCCGCCGCGCACCACTCGACCCAAGCCTAAAGCATCAGGATCATCAAAGTAAGTCGTGATCAATGTCACCGCAGCCTTCCGATGCTGATTGGTCAGTATCATTCGTCTAACAATAGCCGGCGTATAAAACATCATGTGATCACCGTATCCTACTACCAACTGGGTGGGGAAAAGAGAGCGCTTTTGCAAATCATCAATCACTACCTGTACCGCATGGCCTGTGCCCAACGGCTCACCCTGATCCACATAACGCACTCGATAACCGAATAGCGCGTTAATGACGCTTTCCTTGAACGCGTTGACAACCACGACTGTCTCATCCACGCTATCGCGAAAAAGCTTGGCGGCGTAATCGATCAAGGGCTTGCCGTTGAAAGGAAGGGTGGTCTTATTGACTGTATGGGAATTGATCCGAGTCCCTTTTCCGGCCGCCAGTATCGCTCCGATAATCATAACTCATTTCAACTGATTTTAACTGATTTCAACCGATTTAGGTCTGCCTCCACCATCATTTTTACTAATTGGTCAAACTCCACTTTTGGCTGCCATCCCAAAATCCGCCGCGCCTTATCGGATTTGGCTTTAAGGTCGGGGACTTCGGCCGGCCGTTTGTAACGCGGATCAATCACTACGTAATGTGACCAGTCTTTGATTCCCGCGGCCATGAATGCCAATTGAACAAATTCCTTGACGCTATGGTTTTCACCTGTTCCCACCACATAGTCATCCGGCTCTTCCTGCTGGAGCATCAGATACATTGCTTCAACATAGTCGCCGGCAAAACCCCAGTCGCGTTTCGACTCAAGATTCCCAAGCCGCAGCTCCTTTTGTAAACCCAGTTTAATCCGGGCTACGCCGTCGGTGATCTTGCGGGTAACAAACTGGATGCCGCGAATGGGGGATTCGTGATTAAACAGGATGCCGTTACAGGCATACAATCCAAATGATTCACGGAAATTTACCGTCATCCAATACGCATAAACCTTGGAAATCCCGTATGGACTGCGGGGATGGAAGTTTGTGTTTTCATCCTGATACCCGTTAGTATTTCCCAAGCCAAACATCTCGCTGGTTGAGGCTTGATAAAACTTTGTCGTTGGTGAAAAAGACTTTATCGTATTAAGAAGATACAAAACACCAACCGCGTTGATTTCTGTGGTCAGTTTTGCCTGACTCCACGACCCTCCCACAAACGATTGGGCAGCCAGATTATAGACTTCGTCGGGTCTAATATTTTTCACGACGGCCATCAGCGATGATTCGTCGCTTAAATCTCCCTCGACAAACTCAATTTTGTTTGTGATTCCCAGATAATCGACATTGGAAAAATTAGGGTTGGAATAACGACGCACTAAACCATAGATTTTATAATCTTTCTCCAAAAGAAGCCTGGCAAGGTATGGGCCATCCTGCCCCAATATTCCGGTGATCAAAGCGGTTTTCATAAGGTTTTCCCTGATTAAATAATTAACTTTAATCCTTAATCATACTAAATTTTCTGCCAATATTCTATCAGCAATCCCCGATAGCTTGCTTGTTTGACTAACCGGTAACTCATCACGGCTAATTGACGCCGATAGTTAATGCCATAAATTTCTGTGACATAGGGGATCACAACGACCTCCTTCTCATCTGTGTCCAATCGATTAAACGATTGGACATCGCCGATAATAATGTCAGATCGATAATACTGCAATGCGTCGCTTGATGCCGGAATCATGTAGACTTTGGCCCGCTTGGGAAGACTCCCGGCTAAACCTTTCCAATCTTCCCGATGAAATTGGGGGAACAATAAATAAACCAATGAGAAGATAATAAATCCAACCAATACTATTTTACTGATGTCATCCCTGCGTAAGCAGGGATCTATTTTTGTGGATTCCCGCTTTCGCGGGAATGACGATAAAGCGTTATCTTCCCATAATCTTATACCCATCGTCAATAATAGTGTCATCAAAGGAATTAAATACAAAAACCGAAAGTACTGCAGCATCGGAGTAATCAAAGAAAGAACCAGCCCCAAAATCAACGGGCCGATTAATAACCATGATAACAGTCGATTTTTCCTCCCTCCCTGAAAAACAAAATAGCCATTTAACAAAGCCCACCCGCCCGCCAAGCCGTAATAAATTATCTTGGGCGCAAAACTGATCCGGCCGCTGGTAAATTTAACGGGGATCAGTAACAGATTTTTAAAATTAGCTTTTCCCAAAACCGACGACCAGTTGACAACTAATCGTAGGGCTGTTTTTGCATGGATCAACTGCTGAAAGAGTAGGGGGGAGAGAATTAAGAAGGAAGAAGTAAGAATTAAGGATAAATAAAATCCTTCTTTGAATCGTTTATGATAAAGAAGATAAAGGATTAAACTGACGATCAACAAAGCCGACCCGTAAAAAGTGAAAAACGATAAAAACAATAGAACACCGGGTATTAGATAATTTTTGAACTTTAAACTGTAACTTTGATTTTTGATTTTTGATCTTCGATTTTTATAATCCTGCGAGTTATATGTCAGCTCGAGAACAAAATATATTAATGCCGTAAGAAACAAGGTCGTGATCGAATACATCCGCGCCTCCTGCGAATAATAGATGATTAAAGGGTTAAACAAAAAAAAAGCCGCCGACCAAAAACCGGCTTGCGGATCTTTTATTTTTTTTCCGATTAAAAACACCAGATAGCCGGTTAACAAGGAAGCAATAACCGACGGCATACGCAGTGAGATTTCGGAAAATCCAAAAAAGCTTGTCCAAAATTTCAGAAGAAAATAATATCCCGGCGGATGAAAATCAAATGGGGAAAATTTTGTTAGAATTTCACTATAACTTAGGTATTTGGCGACTTGAGCACTGGTTGCTTCGTCCAACCAAAGGGATTGGTTTAATGAAACCAGACGGATTAAGAATCCGGTCAAAAAAAGAAAGATTAATCCGATTGGCATAACTTATTATACCCGTATTTTGTTGTCTGTTAACTGTTTAATGTTTATTGTTTTTGTTAGAATATATTCTCATGATCGCAAAAGCACTGAGTTTTCTGAAACGCCCCGCCAGCCGCAACGTCATCGTCAATACTCTGGGCAATTATCTGAATGTTTTTTTTACCGCTTTCTTTGCATTGTTGCTGGTGCGGGTGATGGCGCCGGCCCAATACGGTGTCTTAAGCGTGCTTTTGGGAATTGCCTATGTCTTGGCCAACCTGCTTGATTTCGGCACCACTGCCACGATTTATTCCTATCTTCCGCCCGCGCTCGAACAGGATCGGCCTAAAACTTATCGCTTTATCAAAACCACGTTTGTCTACCAATCGGCCTTTTCTTTAGCCGTTATCTTGCTTTTGTTTATCACATTTCCGGCCCTTGACCGATTGTTTTTTAAAACTAACGCGCCGGTCTGGGAACTGTATTTAACCGCCATTATGGTGATGTTTCTTATCTGGCAAAATACCGGTCTGAACATTTTGTTTGCGGCCAAAAAATTTTTAAAGGCCAATCTCTATCTTAATCTCTCCAATTTGATCAAGACCGCCATCATCATCGCTTTGGCCGTTTCGGGCCGGGTAACAATCGGAGCGATTCTGTTTATTTATGGAATTGTCGGGCCGCTGATTTTCTTTGGTCTGCTTTTTTTTGAAAAAAAAACGATTGTGTTAACGGTATTCAAGTCCACTATCAATCGCAGTGACTTCCGTCTAAGCTACACCCTCACCTATTTTATTGCTTCTCAGTTCTATAATTTATCGCTGAGAATGGATTTGTTTTTGCTTTCATATTTCCGCACCAAAGCCGAAGTGGGTTATTATGGGCTGGCGCAAAAAGTCATTTTGACGGTTATGACCACCATCACCAGCATCACTCAGGTATTGTCGCCTATGTTTTCCCGAGTCAAGACGCGATCGCAAATGCGTCATCTTTGGAAAACCGGGTTGACGTATCTGTCTCTTCCGTGCGGTCTGTTTTTTTTGCTTTTCTTTCTGCCCTACCCTGTATTTGATCTTTTTTTTACGGCTAAATATTCCCAGACCGCCGCAATCATAAAAATGCTGAGTCTGCCTTTTATCCTTTTTACCTTGCTTAATCTGCCTCAACTGTTTTTACTTTATACCGTTAAAAAACCGGGCATAATTTTGATAACCAACGTGATATTTTTCATTTTGGTGACCGGCGGCTGCTTTTTGATTATCCCTCATTTGGGAGTTAAAGGACCGCCCTATATTCTCTTTATTGCCCTGCTGGTGGCCGGATCCATATTGACGATTGCCTCATGGAAACAATATGCGAGTTTTGCAACGGCAGCAGACCTATAACAAATTTGTCTGGAGATGGTAGTATGGAGGTTTATTTTTATAACGGCGCACGGCCATGGAGATAATCTCTTCAATAAAATCATCATAGTCCATCCCTACCAGTTTAGCGCAGTTGGGTACACAGTCGCCGATATTAATTGAAGGATTGGGATTCAATTCCAATACATACGGATTGCCGTTTTCATCCACTCGTATCTCCACTCGGCCATAGTCATGACAATCCAGGATATTATAAGTATCAAGGGCGATCTCGGAAATGAGCGACTCCAGTTTTTTGCTGATTTTTGGCGGACGCTGGATGATGATTCTATCATAGACGCCGCTATCAGACCATTTGGCGGCAAACGGATAAATATGCCAGTAGCCCTTGGGCATGTCTTTAAAAATTGACCTGGATAAAGGCAGCACGCGTAGATCCGTCTCGTCGCTGCCGATGATCGAAACGTCATACTCATCGCCCTCGATATATTCCTCAACCAAAGCCGGACGGCCGATGTTGGTAATGATTTTTTTTAGTTGCTTTTCCAGCTCTCTTTTATTTGTCACTACAGATTCGTTGGTAATTCCTATTGAGTTGTCTGTATTGCCGGGCTTAACGATCAGAGGATACTGCAAAGTCTCGTCGATTTCATCGTCGATCGTATAAGCATAATCCCAGCGGGGAGTAGGGATATCGTGAAAGGCCAATAGTTTTTTTACCCGGATTTTATCAATGCAAAGAGCCAAGGTAAAAGGATTGGAGCCGGTGTAGGGAATTTGCAGGCTGTCGAGAATGGCCGCTCCATGGGGTTCAAGCAGACTGGAGTCGTTAATCCGTTCACAAACATTAAAAACAATGTCTACATTGGAACTGCGCAGCTCATTAAATGCCCTCGGCAAGTTGTTAAAGTCAAAAAAACTGACCCGATAGCCGCGTTTTTCCAGGGTGGTCTGGATATTTTTCCCGACAGACATCAAATCTTTTTCCACCGACCCCTCACCGTTTTCATAAATATTGCAGGCGATCCCTACGTGGAGTTTCCGCTGGTTTTTTCTAGACACTCTTCTTATGGTTTCGATTTTCGCCGCGCCCGTCAGAAGATCTTTTCTTAGCGCTGCGCTGGAAAACGAATTTTTCCGCATCGTTTTTCCGATCGACGAAGCCGGATCAAATTTAGCCACACGGTAACGGATGTTTTTGATCGCTCCCTCCAGATTGTCGTCAGCATCAATCGCATTATCACCGAAAACGGAAATCCACCCCAAATATTCATAACCTTCTGGAGGAACTAAAAGGGGGTCGCCGATTTTTTTATGGAAATGGATCTGATCGATAAACTTCAGTTTTTTTAAAACCGGATCGGCCTCAAATTCTATCAAAATCCCCGAATTGGCCGCCAGAAAATCGCGGCTGACTACGTATTTGTACGGCGTTTCTGGTTTGGCGATCTTGATATATATGCCCATCGAAATTTTTATGGAGTTTTCAATTAAATCTACCCCCCAAGCGCCCTTCACCGACGTATAGATTTCATCACCGCCCATCCTTAAGTTTACTTCCAAAGGATACGGGCCGTTAAGGGTCGATTTTGCTTCAAAATGAATGCAACCGTTTTGCACACCCAACTTTTCCAATGTTTCCTCGGCCATACTAATTAATGCTTCTTGATTTTTTTGCGGTAGGTTAGACGGCGTCTGCCGGCCGGTTTCCACGAAAAACGGCTCATCGGTTTGGTCATTGTCGGAGATCGTATAAAATTTGATTTTGCCGTTTTGAATTAATATGTCGATATCCACCTCATCACCATCTATATATTCTTCAATCATAATGTCGGTGCCGTCATTTAGAGCCGACTCTATTTGCACAGAGAGATTGGTTTTTACGTATCTGTACGTCTCGTCCAGTTCTTCTTTATCTTCCACCTTGACTACATAGGCGCTGCTTGATCCAAAAATCGGCTTTACCACCAACGGAAAGTGGAATTTATTTTTTACCTCATTCAGATCATCCTGATTTTTGACGATTTTAAATTGGGGAGCCGGCAAATTGTTTTCCAGACAAAATTTCCTAAATAATGCCTTATTGCGAGTTTTCTTGGCGATGGGGTAGGGGATACCGATCAGTTTTAACCGCTCGATTATTTTGGCGGTTAATAAAACATCGTCTTCCCAGTAAGTGATGGCGCCGTCGATTTTGATTTTGGGGTTTTCGTTGATAAAATTCTCCAGCGTCTGTATCGCATCGCTATGATTGCTGTTGTTGGCGATGATCCAATGATCCACATACGGAGCGGCCCAGTTTTTTTCTTTATTTATCACAACCGTTGTTATACCCAGTCTTTTGATCGCCTGGAAGACAAAGCGCTTCTGACTGTAGCCGGTGCCGACGATTAGTAAAGTTTTACCTTTAAGTTCGTGGGGATTATTTTCTAGGGGAGGTTTTTTATTGTTTTTTTGCTTTAATTTTTTTTTCATGATAAAACAAAACATTAACATTATTAATCATTTTTTCAAAATGTCAAGACCATTCCACCGAAGCGATGGGTAGGGCTCGTTAGGACGCCAAAAATCGGTGTTATTTTCGAAGCAAGACAAACGCGGCGGAAAATTGGAGTATTTAAGAAACGCTGTAAAGAGCGAATATTATGCTAACATTTGGGTATCGAATGATCTCTGTACCTTGCCACTCTGAAGCTTTAGCGAAGGGTGGGTGAAAGTACTTTTTTAGGGAACGAATGTTGACATTGGCGCATCTATGACTCATCTTGGCTACAGGGGTCGAAACTAAATTCCTCTAATGACAAAACCTAATTTAAGTGTTTCATCAAAATCAAAAAGGAGCGATTTCCCTAGGGGCAAATGGCAAAATTGGCCATTCGAGGAAAAAGTGCGACTTTTCCAGGAACAAATACAAGGTTGGGTGATCAATGTTGTTCGAGATATAATACAAAAGCAGATACCACACGCAGATTTTGCCATTCTATCAATACTTTTATCTTATTTTGAAAATATTGCAAAATTTACGGATGGATATAACAGATATGACGATTCAGGTCTTTACTTTGGAAAAGGTATTAAATATGTTTATCCAAGGAAACTACAAAAGAAAACTATAAAGCTCTTGTATGAACAAGCTAGAAATGGCATGTATCATATGGGGCTAACAGGTCCTAAGGTTGAACTGAATTGTTTAATATCTTCAGGATTTGTCTATAAAAGAAATAGATTTGTAATTTGCCCTAAAAAGTTGTTTGAAGAAATACAAAAACATTTTAATAAATACTGTGAAAACTTAAAAAATCCACAAAACAGCAAGCTTCGTCAAAATTTCGAGATACGAGAAAAATCTGTATTAGGCATATAGGTAACTTTGTGGTCTCTAATACTTGCTTTCTATACTTTACCCCATAATTCAGACCACTGGTTAAGACATAAAATAACCAGTTAAAATATTAAGTAAATTATGGGAAACACGATAAAAAGACAACACCAACCGGCCTTTAAAGTCAAGGTGG
>Ga0172371_10000962_pt1 | contig 45495 bp, 47 predicted proteins | sample Lak12m_FD_114543 | JGI IMG/M metagenome (GOLD analysis project Ga0172371, IMG submission 114543) | Freshwater microbial communities from Kabuno Bay, South-Kivu, Congo - kab_022012_12m | ecosystem: Environmental > Aquatic > Freshwater > Lake | place: Democratic Republic of the Congo: South-Kivu... | reverse complement strand
TATATTGTTATGAGGTATCTAGAGAATATTTATATCTTATTTAAAGAGACCATTGAAGGATGGGGGCAAGCAAATGGCACCTTACTGGCAGCTGCAATGGCATACTACGCAACATTTTCCTTAGCCCCATTGCTCGTTGTGGCAGTATCAATAGCAGGTTTATTCTTTGGTGTTAATACAGTAAAAGACACGCTCATAAAAGAATTGGGTAGCATAGTAAACCCTGAGGTAGCCAATGTGATCGAAAGCTCAATCACTCAATCGGGTTTTACAAAAATTGACAGTCTCGCCACATTGATCAGTGTCGGCGCTCTTATTATAGGAGCTTCGATACTTTTCGTGCAATTAAAACGCGCCATTAACCTATTATGGGGAATCACTCTTCAACCTGGCGTAGGTTTATGGGTGTTAGTCAAAACACATTTTCTCTCCTTTCTGATGGTACTTCTGATGGGAGTTCTATTAATCTTAGCAATGGCAATGGGCGCCACAATCATATCGATACAAAAGCATTTTCAGTTTCTACCTCCCATCATGGATCAATATCTATCCATTTTTAACCTCACCTTGATGTTTATTTTTTTCAGCTTATTATTTGTAATCATCTTTAAGACGCTCCCTGAAGCAAAGGTTGCCTGGAAAGATGTTTTTTTGGGCGCAATGTTCACCTCAATCTTGCTTACCATAGGAGAATTCCTGATTGGAAATTATTTGAGTAGGATCAAATTGGGCGGAGCTTTAGGCGCCGCTAGTTCTACCATTCTTGTGTTAATCTGGATCTATTTCACTATGCAAATCATCCTCATCGGCGCCAAATTTACCCAAGTCTACGCGAATAAATACGGTTCGCAAATCCAACCCAATGAAAAAGCTGATCTCATTATATGGGGACAAAAAAGAAATGGGTATGAACGCCCAACACAAAATGAGACCGATCAGTCAAAAGAAGAATGACGATCGGTCTATGGATACTTTTCTACGTGTCAAAAAAAAATCAGCTTTTTAACACTCACTATAACCACAAGCATAACACTTACGGCATCCTTCCTCATTGACAAGCGCTGCTTGTCCACATTCCGGACATAAATCACCAATTTTCATCCCATAATCATCATCTACAAGGTTCAAATCCACACCTGTTATCCGACCTGTTTCTTCTTGCAAATTGAACCCATTCCCGTTTTCTTTGTCTTCGCTGGATTCACCTGCTGCGTTTGTCGTCAAATGTTTAAGGCTAGGGTCATTCTCATGAGCAATCGGATTTTCACGCTCCAAATATTCTTCTAAGGCGCGTGCCACACCATCAGGTAAAGAACGAACTCGATTCGGACCGAAACCCAATGAGCGTCCTCCACCAATTCCCGACAATTGCCTCCAAATTTCTTTCAATCTCTGACGCGGTTCAACAGAAGATGATAAACGTAAAATGTAAGAAATCAAGCGTCCAATCGCTTCAGAAACCGCAGCTGTATCCGAACCGGCTTTGGCGGTGTTTATGAATACTTCAAAGGGTTGTCTGCCACCATTTTCATTGATGGTCACAAAGGCTTTACCCATAGGTGTGCTCACTTTTAATGTAACGCCATGCAAACTAATAGGTCGGGGTTTCTTAGAACCAAATAATAAATCACTTGAATCGATCTCAATAATCTCGGAGTGTATATTAGTCTCTATTTTCTCTTTCTTGGTTGCTTTTGTCTCGAGCACAACCTTATTACGCGAACCCGTTACATACACCGTAATCCCCTTACAGCCCAGTTCCCAAGCCAATAGATAAGCTTTGGCAACTTCATCTTCTGTTACGCCAGTTGGGAAATTGATTGTTTTTGAAAGCGAATTATCCACAAAAGCTTGAAGAGCTGCTTGCATTCGAACATGTTCTTCAGCATTGATATCTTGAGATACTACGAAAATATCACGGATATTTTGAGGTATTTCTTGGATATCCTGACAGGTTCCTGTTTCCATAATCTTGGAGTAGATTATTTCTCGCTCTGCCTCTTCAATCCCTGCTTCCATTAATGCGTTTTCAAATTTTGGACTAGTATAGGATAATTCCAAATCCTTTCCATTATCATTCACATGTCTAACATAAGCTAAAGCAAAAACCGGTTCGCAACCATATCCTTCACAGCCTGCAACGGTTGCTATTGTACCCGTTGGCGCGATTGTCGTCTGAGCAGCATTGCGTATTCCATGCTGGCGAATCCCTTTCAAAACATTATTCCAATCCACTTCAGGTCTATCCCAATTATTTTGATAAGGCATCAATGGTTGAGGAATTTGCCAAACTAGATTACTTGGATCATATACACTGCCTTTTATAGCTGGAAAAGGACCTCTCTTTTCAGCTAATTCAATGCTTGTAATTATCGATTGGTATCGAACAAATTCCATGACTTGAGCAGCAAATTCCTGACCTTCCTCAGATCCATAACGGACACCGACATGATACATCAAGTCAGCCAAGCCCATGATCCCGAGTCCAATTCGGCGAGCACGTAATGCTGATTCTCGTAATTGAGGTACTGCTGGGACATATGCATTGGCTTCAACAACATCATCGAGAAAGATCGTTGCCAGTGTTACTGATTGTTCAAGCAGATCCCAATCAACCGATCCATTTTCGCCTAGATGTTGAGCGAGATTGACTGATCCTAGACAACAATTCTCATAAGGTCCCAACCATTGTTCACCACAAGGATTTGTCGCTTCTAATTGATATAGGTTCTTGAGCGGATTGGCATTATTGGCATGATCCAGGAATAAGACCCCCGGTTCGCCATTGTGATGAGATTGCTGAACAATCTTATTGAATAAACCTCTAGCACGGACTGTTTTATATGTTTTTATTGGAATACCGCGTGCTTTCGCCTGTTCAAGAGTTCCATAAAAACCTTTATAACCAGGAGCCTCGACATCTGGAAAACATAGATCCCAATCTTGATCGGCTTTAACTGCCTCAATGAACGCATCTGTAATCCCAATCGAGATATTAAAGTTTGTGATCGCATCCTCATCTGACTTGCAGGTGATAAAATTTTCAATATCAGGATGATCAACACGTAATACCGCCATATTAGCGCCTCTGCGAGTGCCTCCCTGAGCGATCTCACCGAATGCCTTGTCATAGACCTTTAAGAAACCGACTGGACCCGTAGCGTAACCGGCAGATTTTTTAACGATTGTACCTTGTGGTCTTAGACGTGAGAAGGAGAAGCCATTTCCGCCTCCAGTCTGCTGAATAAGCGCAGCATCACGCAGTGTCTGGAAAATCCCTGCCTGATTGCGCCCCATATCATCACTAATCGGAAGTACAAAACATGCTGCCAACTGTCCTAGCTGTGTACCAGCGCCGGTGAATGTAGGTGAATTTGGAAAGAATCTTTTCGATGTAAGCAGGTCATAAAAGGATTTTGCCCGAGAAAAAACATCACCTCCCCATTCATTTTCACTTAAAGCGACATGATATGCAACCCGCCAAAACATCCCCTCAACAGTTTCAATTGGCTCACCATTCTGATTATGACGGACATAACGACGCATTAATACCTGCCTGGCATTATGCTCAAGCACCACCGGATTTAATCCATCTGGAATCACTGGCGTTGGCAGGATTCCCCCATTACTAACTTGCGATTTTACCTTTTCCATCATCCGCCTCCTTCTAACTAACTAAATCCAATAAAACAAATCTCGAAATACCTCATCTATGAGGAAATTAATTCTTCTTTTCTAACAAACGGTCTATCTCTCTTTGAATGGCTTCCAAATCATCCAATCCCAAATAAACAATCGCATAACGAATATATGCGATCAAATCCATCTCTTTCATACCCGCGATGACCATATCTCCTACTATTCGAGAAGAAACTTCTGGACGCCCCATCTGCTGCAAAGTAGATTCTATCTCTCCAACCAAACGCTCAATCCGTGATGCTGAAACGGGACGTTTTGCACACGCGATCATGATGCCATGAAGAAGTTTTTCACGATCAAATTCTTCTCGCATTCCATTCTGTTTAACGATCAAAGGAGTAGCCAGGATCGGTCGTTCAAGCGTACTAAATCTTTGTCCGCAGTTTTCACATACTCGTCTACGACGAACGCCTCCCCTAGAATCGTGGGTTGTATCAATAACACGGACATTATTATGTTGACAATAAGGACAGCGCATAAGACCCCTTCTAAAACTAGAACATTTGTTGCCCCCACATATTGGGGGTGGTCTTGGGGAATAGTCTATATATATGGGATTGTACGGACTGCATTCTAACATAAACGACCTAATCTCGCAATGATGACTTTAGTCCTATTTGAATTTTCTAATAATTCAACAAGCCTGGCAGCGCACAAACCAGGCTTGAATGTTCTTTGGCGCTCCTCATGCGAAGGCTGAGATGAGGAACGGTTTTATTTTCGGCGCGATTGGCGGCTCATCCAATCAAGATCACCAGGAGGAGGATTTGGTTTTCTTTTACCGAAAGCCTTTCTAGTACCAATAAATATGCGCTTTAGTTTGCAAGCAAACCATATTTTCATACATCTATCAATCGATTTAGACCTCATGCGTTCATAATATAATCGATAGAATCAATTATCTTAAACGCCACGTTGTTTCCGTAAGAAGGCTGGGATATCTAGGTCATCGGTGTTCATTGATCTTGGCTTAAAACTCTTTCCCACACTTTCGGTTTGTTGCGTGTTCATCGGGAAGTTACTTGGTTCCCGTGTATTCCCTGATGGCGCTTCAATAACCCGCTTTGAGCTGATACCAGAACGCTCAAACCCGGTTGCAATCACGGTTATACGGACGGAATCTTTCATATTAGGATTAATAACCGCCCCAAAAATCACGTTTACGTCTGGATGAGCGGTTTCTTTAATGATCGCAGCCGCTTGATTGACATCAAAGAGGGTTAATTCCGGACCACCTGTAACGTTGAACAAGATACCATGAGCTCCATCGATAGTGATGTCAAGCAATTCACTAGAAATCGCTAGTTCAGCCGCTTTTCGAGCAGCATCTTCACCATCGGCATGACCAACCGCCATTAACGCGGCGCCGCCTTCGGACATAATCGTGCGAACATCTGCGAAGTCTAGGTTAATCAAGCCAGGTATTGTGATCAATTCCGAAATTCCTTGAACCCCTTGACGTAGGACCTCATCTGCCATACAGAAGGCTTGGGTAAGATTGGCGCGTTTATCCACAATCTGCAATAAGCGATCATTGGGAATCACGATCAACGTATCTGCTTGCTCTTTCAATCGATCTATACCTAATTCAGCAGATTGAATACGACGTGAGCCTTCAAAGGTAAATGGACGAGTTACAACTCCAATTGTTAATGCGCCTAATTCCTTGGCAATCTGAGCTACCACAGAAGCTCCCCCTGTACCAGTTCCACCACCCATACCTGATGTAATGAAGACCATATCTGACTCTTTAAGTACTTTATAGAGTTCCTCGGCAGATTCCTCGGTTGCTTTACGTCCTGTCTCTGGGTCTCCACCAGAACCTAATCCGCGGGTTAGCTTTTCTCCAACCCTAACACGAATAGGCGCCTTTGATAACATCAAAGCTTGGGCATCAGTGTTGACCGCGACAAATTCAACACCTTGCAGTCCTTCATCAATCATTCGGTCTATAGCATTACAGCCGCCTCCACCAACACCGACGACTTTAATTCGGGCGAATGATTCTGCTTGATTGTTTGAATCTAAGTTTGTAGACATTCCTTCCTCCTCACTTTTATTCGTAACTAGTGATCCATTTCTTTTTTCATGAGTTATAATCTTTCAGTTCGCTTTTTCTAATACAAGTTTTTCGGACTATTTACTAATAATAAAAAAATTTGGTGAATAAATAATTCATGGTAATAATCTTCTCATCCAATTTAAGAGACCATCCCAATTGATTGAACTAATATGCGGAACATTTTGGACTCTATTTATACGTCTTGTAGGGGTAACATCTCGCATAAGCGTTTCCCAGTGTAATAAACCGACGCTTGTTGAATAGGCTGGCGAAAGTAATTGATCTGTCATCCCTAATAATTTTTCTGGTTTTGATATCCTTATTGGCACACCTAGAACTTGATTGGCTATGGTTCTCATTCCTGGCAATTCACTACTTCCACCGGTTAACACAATCCCAGCCGGAAGTAAACCATCATATCCCGAGCGTTTGATCTCTTGTCCAATCAAATCAAAGATTTCAACAACGCGGGCATTAATGATCTCAACCACTTCTTGGTGTGAAATCCGTACAGGGTGTTCTTCACCAAAAGGACGAATATTGAAAAACTGTTTTGGGTCAATAACTTCTAAGTCGGCATTTCCATGTTGAATCTTAATCTCCTCAGCTTGTGAATTGGGCAAATGTAAAATTTGGGCTAAATCCGAAGTGATATGATTTCCACCGACAGTAATAACAGCCGTGTACCAGACATCACCATCAACATAAATCGCCAAATCAGTGGTACCTCCGCCGATATCAACTACGACGACACCCATTTGACGTTCGGTTTCTTTCAGGACTACTTCTGCTGAAGCTAATGGATTGAGCACAAATTGTGAGACATCCACACCTGCAGCAGCAATAGATTGTCTTAGGTTTTCCATACTCGCAGCAGATGCAGTGATAATATGGGTCTCAACCTCTAACCGATAACCATGCATTCCAATCGGCATACGAATCCCTTCTTGTCCATCAATAGTAAATCCGCGCTGAACAACATGCACAATTTCGCGGTTATGAGGAATTGCGACAGCTCTGGCTGAATCAATCGCACGAGAAACATCATTTTCTTCAATTACCCTTCCTGAAATACCGACAACACCACTACTATTCTGTGATGAGACCCCTGATCCAGCTAAGCTAACTAAAGCCGATAATATTTCAACACCCGAAGTCCGTTCCGCTTTATCGACCGAACGAGCGATTGCTTGAGTCGCTGCCTCTAAATCCACAACGACACCCTTTCTCAAGCCTTGAGCAGGTTCAATTCCTACCCCAAGAATTTGAAATTGCCCTGGAGCATTTAATCGTCCAACGAGGGTGCAAATTTTTGTTGTGCCTACATCTATTCCAATAATCGCTTGATCATCCATACGGATAACCTCATTAATACTTTCGGTTTAATAATAAGTATCTCAAATTTATTCCTTTAATCTGAAATATGGCGTGTGAACTAGCGCAACGTTGATCATTGAAGGGGGAGTATTTTCAGCCTTCAAATGTTCTAATATTGCCTCGTACACACCTAATTTCATGTTAATATCTTCTATTTCGCCAAAATAGACATCCCAACCGCGCTGGTCTTTCCATCCCAAACCGATCGTTGGATCATAGATCAACTCAGCTTCCGTTGGGGCTCTACTAGAAAGTAAGAGAATAGCTGTAACCAATTCAACAGAAAGAAATTGTTCAGCTCTATTTTCCATAGAAAAATCTAATCGATTTGCTGTTTCACCCAAAGATAAAACATCCAATCCTGCTAGGTCTAACCCAGAAGAGTCGTCAGTCTGCTTAGGGATTTCAGGTGGAGCACCCTTGGCGATAACCTTAGGGTAAGAAGTGAGTAACGTATCTTCTCTAATCGGGAAGGTGATTCCATCTTGATCAACAAGCACCGACCTTTGTTCCTGTTGCCAAACGAGTACCGGAACCCGTTCGGTGACGGTTATCGTTACTGTTGACGGGAATTCCACGATCACGGAAGCAGACGAAATTTCTGGATAAGCTTCAACAATCTCTTTTTCCATATCAATGGCATTCATATCAAAAATAACTTTTTCGTCAATTCCTAGTAATGAGGTCATTTGATTAGGCTTTATACGTTTTAGACCTGTAATATTCGGTTCACTGATCCGAAAGATGGGCGAAGTCCAAAAAAAGTATAGAACAGCTGCAAGAGAAACCGCTAAAAAGAAAGATATACCACGCCATCCAAAATGGATTTGTGGCAAGGCTGGCAAACTGATTTCAACGCCAGGTATATTCAGCGCGAAATCATAGCGTCGCTTCGTCCTGCTGGCTCTCTTTTTCCTTGCATGAGAGGTTGAAACAGACGGTTCATAAGGATTCGGCTCTCGAACCATAACGGGTGGTACCATTGGCATAGCTACCGTTGAACGCATCCGCCGTCGATTACTTTGCGGATCAGTTCGTGTCTGACGAACCATAATCTCTTTCGCTTCGCTTGTTTTGCTAATCTTTGCAAGCATCTGCGCAAGATTTAACGTTTGTTTGTCTTGCGAGCGTTTGCGTTTTCCTTGTCGCTTTTGCTCAGTCATCCTAGCTTACCTCTTTATATCTCCTTTCCGTTCGATCTGATAGCATTTTTCTCTCTAACGCTAATTCAAATAGTTGATCGATCAACTGAACATAAGGTAATCCACTTGCCTGCCACAATTTTGGATACATGCTTATCTTCGTGAAGCCAGGAATTGTATTGAGTTCACTTAGGAATAACGTATCCTTGGGTAATTCTCCTTGTTGAGTTTTGGTCAATAGAAAGTCCACTCTAGCCATTCCAGCACAATCAATGGCACGATAAGCTTGAATGGCTAATGATTGCACCTGTTCCGTCAATTCGAGTGAGATCGGAGCTGGGATTAATAATTCTGAGTCATCATCCATATATTTCGATTCATAAGAATAAAAATCTCTACTAGGTATGATTTCGCCCGGAATAGAAACTCTTGGATTTTCATTGCCCAAGACACTAACCTCTATCTCGCGTGCAACAAGCCCTCGTTCAACGATCACACGTCGATCATACCTTGCTGCATCTTTCAAACCCTCTAATAGATCCGATGAAGCCTTGCAACAGCTCACACCCACGGATGAACCCAAATTTGCTGGTTTGACATAGACTGGGAATCCCCAGTTATCTACTGCTTTCTGAATGACTTGTTCAATATGATCTTCAATTTCATTCCGACTACTCACAAACCAATCAACGACTGGGATATGATGAGCACGCATTATATCTTTAAAAACACCTTTATCCATTCCCAAAGCTGAACCTAAGACACCTGACCCCACATAAGCAATATCAGCCATCTCAAATAATCCTTGTAAGGTACCATCCTCTCCAAAGGTCCCATGCAAAACAGGGAAAACTACATCCAGGTCTGTTAAGCGCTCAAGGAATTCCCCTTGGTTTGTTTCGACAATTCGATGTAATCCGCGACGAGATGGTTCAGGAAAAATCCCAGCCCTCGATAGACTTGTTAGATCTTTCTTTTGAAAAGCTTCCCAGACATTCTCCCCTACATACCAATCACCTTCCATTGTGATACCAATTTCAGTGACAGAATATTTTTCATGATCAATGACATCCAAGATAGAGCGCGCAGACAACAGAGAAACCTCATGTTCCCCTGAACGCCCACCAAATATAATTGCTACGCGCAACTTACCTTCTCTTTTCATAAGATTACCATTCGCCTAATAATTCGATCTCTAATTCCAATTGAACACCAGATTCTTCAAAAACAGTCTTTTGCACCTTTTGAATAAGCGCATATACATCTGAAGGTTTCGCCTCACCCAAATTGACCATGAAGTTGGCATGTATTGGACTAATTTGAACATCACCAATTCGCGCGCCTTTTAAACCAGACTGCTCGATTAATTGACCGGCGAAGCCATTTGGTGGATTCTTAAACATAGAACCCATACTTGCTCCAGGAGGTTGAGTTTCTTGTCGATATTGACGAAAAGTTCGCATCTTCTCTTGAATAAGTATTTTCTCACTGACAACAAGTTGAAATTGCGCTGCTAAGATAATCGAATAATTATCAGGCTTTTTCAGAATACTACTCCGATAAGAAAATTCCAACTCCTTTCCAGAAAATTTTTTGCGGTCAATAATAAAATCAAACCCTTTTATATCTAGGTGCAAGATCTCTGCCACAATAAGCATGGATGCAATATCAGACCCATGAGCGCCAGCATTGCCAACGACAGCTCCCCCAACAGTCCCAGGAATACCAGCTGCCCACTCAAATCCAGAAAATCCTTTTTCGGATACTTTGCGAGCTAATACGCCTAGATTAACGCCAGACTCAGCCCAAACAGTAGCCGATTCTTCGTCCAATTGGATATGATTAGCTCGATTGTGAATCACCAATCCACGTACGCCTTTATCATTGATCAATATATTTGATCCAGCCCCAATGATGACAAACGGAATGCGATGCATCCAAGCAAAACTGACGATCTCAATCAAGCTTTCCATACTTTCTGCTTGATAGAAATAATCTGCGTTACCGCCCATACGAGCGGATGTATAAGCTGCCAAGGGAAAATCTTTCTTTACGTCTCTACCAAATTTTTCAATCAATCCATCAAATGAAGTTTGCTTCCGCTGAAAGCTGCTGATGAGATCTGGAATAATATTATTGGCGTCTCCTGCGGAGAGAACTAACAAAACATCATTCGGTTTCAATTCTTTTATGAGAAGTGCAATCACCGACTGAAAACCTTTGCTGAGATCCGAGATATCGGGAATATATCGTGTGTCTGGATATCCAATATCATCCTGAGCCTTTAGCGCTTCAACGAGGTCTTTGGATGAAAAACCATCCTCAGGCACAGATTCTCTCGCTGCATAAATATCGGTTATTAGTAAGAAATCAGCATCAGAAAAAGAAGCTAGGAATTGGTCAAAAAACATCCGGGTGCGGGAATAAGTATGCGGCTGCCACACAGCCCAAATCCGGTGATTATCATAAATGCTTCGTGCTGCTGCAAGGGTAGCTCTGATTTCCGTTGGATGATGAGCATAATCATCAATAAATGTGATCCCATTCATCACACCAGCAATTTCAAAGCGTCTTTGTGTTCCCGTGTATTGCTGCAATGCTTTCGCTGCATCCTGTAAAGAGATATCCAAAAGCGCTGTAATAGCCAATACTGCACACGCATTAAGGACATTTTGTTCACCTGGAATCATCAAATCAACCGATTTCTCTCTTGAAGATAAGTTATCATGAAATTGGAAACTGAAGCCGCTGTTCTGATTGATCTCCATATCTGATACATAGAAGTCAAATTCCGAATTCTTTCCATAGGTATATTTTCGAATATCTTCTCTTGTCACTGCTCCTAACAAATCTTGCACCCCTTGATCTTCTCCGCAAACGAGAAGGATTCCATTCGGTAAGATTTGATCTACAAAAATCCAAAAAGCTTCAAGTAGTTCTTCTTTCGTTTCATAGCAATCCGGATGATCATGTTCAATATTTGTAATAACCGCTAAGAAGGGATTTAAACCATGGAACATACGATCATATTCATCCGCTTCGATGACAAAATAATCACCATTCCCAGCATGAGCATTTTTTCTCAGATTTTTCGAGTCGCCACCAATGACATAAGATGGGTCAAAACCTAAAGAAGATAGTACCCAGGCAAGCATAGCGGTTGTTGTGGTTTTACCATGCGTTCCGGCAACAGCTATCGGTCTTTGGTCAGCGATCAATTGTGAAAGGTAATTCACACGTTTGAGTACCGGCATCCCTTCTCTCAAGGCAGCTTGTACTTCCGGATTATCATCAGGTACAGCCGATGAACGCACAATTAGATCTACTCCAATAATATTCTTTTCATCATGACCGATGATCACTTTTGCACCTTTTTCCTGTAAACGCTGCAAACGGTCAGAAGGATACTGGTCAGATCCACTTACTATAAAGCCGCGCTCTAAGAGAACCATTGCTATGGCAGATAAACCTGTTCCTCCGATTCCTATGAAATGAATATGTTTCATACAAAACCACTTACACAAATACTGCAATCACTAAGACAAAAGCAACCACAACAGCAATAAAGATATTTGGTGTTTTTCCTAACCATACAGGCGGAAGTATTTTTATTAATCGAGAGGAATCTTCTCCTCCTGGGACCTGGTTGCCTGGCATTACTACAAAGTCTGAAATAATGGGATAACTTGCTTCATTAGCAAAAAACCATATGGTACCAACAATCATAAAGCCACTAACCGCCCCCAAGATAACCCCTAATAATACATCCTGGATACGGTCTTTCCTCTCCACAACTTGCGAAATACGGGCAAATCGTGGTGACTGATATCCGAAGAAAACAATTATTATTACAGTAATAACCCGAAAATTGAATTGCACCGTTGGATTATTGGTCACATAAGAACCTAAAAATGGGATCAGTGTTTCTATCACGGTAATGAAAGCTAGCGCCAACACTACACTTAAGATGACCAGCATCTCTTTCGCCCAACCGCGCATAGCACCCATTAATACAAAAAGGAAGATGAACAAGTAAAAAACGATATTCATACTAATCATTGTTCACGTCCTTCCTTGGCTGATTGAAATACCAGTCCTTTTAATAATCGATAGATATTTTCAGCAGCTTCTGGTTTATCAAGTTTCCGCATAGCTTGACTCATCTCTTCTCTTTTATAAGGGTTACGCATTACTTCAGAAATGGTTGAGAGCAATTTTTTAGAAAGCTCTCCATCACGGACGATAATCGCTGCGCCTTGGGTCTCCAAATACTCTGCATTGACATATTGATATTGCCAAGCATGTGGATAAGGAACCAAGATGGCAGGAAGCCCAAAGGCAGGAAATTCTCCTAAGATGGATGCTCCCGATCGTGAGACAACTAGATCTGCTACATTAAAAGCAGCACCCATTTGTTCATGTAAATATGGAAAAACTTTATAACGTTCCACTAGGTCAGGATCAACCTTATTTTCAATCATGTCTTTCTTCTTATGCTCATACTCATCCCAATCAAGTTTACCGGTAATATGGATTACTTGCATCGTTTGCAAGAGGGTCTCAATGATTGGCTCGAGAGCATGATTGATCGAGCGAGCGCCCTTGCTGCCTCCGAAAACGAATAAGATAGGGATATTAGGTTTCAGACCTAATAATTGCAGAGCTTGTTGCTTGTTCCATCTTTTCAAATCTTTACGCACTGGATAGCCTGTAATGGATATATTATCGGAGCGCGAATAGAACTTGAACGAATCCTCTGCCGAGACAGCGATATGATCTGCAAAACGGGCAATTGACTTTAACGCCAAGCCTGGTTCAATATCAGGGACAAAAAGAAGAGAAGGATATTTTATAGCAGCAAGAGCCATAGGAACGGCAATAAAACCACCAGTAAAAAGGAGCACATTTGGTCGAAAGGTATCTAACAGCTTTCTGGATTTGAAAAAACCGCGCAATAATTGCAGCAAATTCCCAGGAAGATGCCTCAAACCGACACCATGTACCCCTGCGGCAGGGATGGTCTCATAAGGTATAGATTCTCTCTGTATCAAACCAGCCTCCATGCCTCCTTCACTACCTATCCAAAGAACCTGAAAAGAAGAATTTATATCCTTGTCATCAACATATCTCTCTGTTGAATCCGAGAATTCTAACTTCTTTTCTTCATTTTCAGCGGCTTGAAGAACCGCGAGCGCTGGATAAACGCCGCCCCCCGTCCCACCTGCGCAAATCAACAACCGCATTGTTATCCTTACCTTCCATCTTATTCTTAGATTGATAGGAAATATTCATTAATATTCCTATCGCTACCAGACTCACAAATAGACTCGAACCTCCATAACTAATAAATGGTAATGCGTTACCAGCAAAAGGCAGTAGATTAACCATAACAGCCATGTTTATAAAAGCTTCAGTAACAATCCAGACCGTTAAGCCTGCCGCTAAAAGTGAACCAAGCTCATCGGGGGCTTTCAAAGAGATCAGAATTCCTCTCCAAAGCAATAAGGAAAAAAGAGCAACCAAAAGAATCGCCCCAAAGACTCCCGTCTCTTCCCCGACGACCGCGAAAATACTGTCAGTATGGGGTACTGGAAAATCAGTTAACTTTGTTTCTCCTTTACCAATCCCAACACCAAACCAACCTCCTTTAATAAAAGCATCAAATGATCTCAATACTTGATATGAACCTCTAATCGGTTCTTTTAAACCTGAAAAGAAATCTTCAAGACGAGTCATGCTATAAGGTATCAACAAGAGGATCAATCCACCAAAAAGTATCGTCAACAACAATAACAGGGCAATTTGCTTTAAATCCCCTCCTGCCAAAAAGAACATCAAACCGCCTAAAAGCAAAATGGTGACCACAACACTGATATCCGGTTGCATCATCACCAAGGCGCAAAAAATGCTCAAGATAATCCCCAAGGGTAGAAGACCAAATTGAATATCTTTAAGTTGATCGCGTTTTGAATGCAGCCAAACTGCAAGATAAATAATGATGACAAGTTTCGCCAACTCAGATGGCTGCACTGAACCTTGAAATAGCCCACGTGTGATATTACTTGAATCATCCTTTATTAATAAAACGATCACCAAAGCTAGAAGGGTAAATGCAACCATATAGAGGCTATAACGCGTGAATTTATGATAATCAAAAAACAACATTAAAGTCGCCGCCACAACACCTATGAGAAGGGCGCGGATCTGTCGTAAGAATAATACGCTAGAATCATCAAATACCTGGAAGGAAATATCATAACTGGCTGAATATAAAATAATCAAACCAAAAACTAGTAAAGTAATCACAACCAATAATAGAGGGACATCGATCTTAATATCAATAATTCGTTGACTATTCACCGGTTTTATTCGAGGTCGTACACCTTGCGATGCTTTCTGATCTGAACCAAAGTTCAAAAGAGAGGGCATAATCTTTCGTTTCTTGGATCGCCTATCGATGGTAGTCATGGTATTTCTTTCACCCATTTAGTAAAATAATTTCCACGTTCTTCAAAATCAGTGAACTCATCAAAGCTAGTCCCTCCTGGGGAAAGAAGGACGACATCTCCAGGCTCGATGATCTCAGATGCCAATTTGACAGCATCTTGTAATGAAGCACAACGCTCTATCGTTAAGTGGTTTTGTCCTGAGAATGGAAATGAATTATGGATTTTTTCAGCCGCTTCTCCAAATAGAATCAAATGATCTACACGACTACGGACAAGATCAACAAAATCATCCCAGGGTAAATCCTTATCACGTCCTCCCGCCAATAAAACAATTGGTTCATCAAAGGATTTGATCGCTGCAATCGATCTTTCGGGAGCCGTAGCAATTGAATCGTTATACCAATCCGCTCCTCCCCAGGATCGAATAAATTCTAGCCGATGTGGAATATTCTTGAATTTTTTTATTGCAGAAGAAACCGCTTCTGGCGGAAAATCGATTGCCATCGCGATTGCGCTAGCAGCTAATACATTCTGCAAATTATGCTCGCCTCGTAAGGGGATATCTTTTTGAGAAATGACGCGGACACTACGCCCTAAGGAATTCTCGGCTGTCCTACGAGCATGATTCTCCTTACCTTCCCAATAGATACTATCTCCTGACAAAAAAGTCCCCTCTTGTTCATACTTCATCACAGATTTTCCAAAAGAAACCAGTCTTCCTTGTACACTTGAGCGCATTCCCCAAGCGCCCGGATCATCACGTCCTAGGATCGCGAGATCATTTTTATTTTGGTAACCTAAAATATGCGCTTTGGCTGATCGATAAGCATCCATTGTGCCATGTCGATCAAGATGATTGGGACTTAGATTCAACACAATTGCAACTTGAGGAGATTTACGCATAATCTCTAATTGGAAACTAGACAGCTCCATAATCGCCAAGTCGTCAGAGGACATTTGATCAACATCTTTGATCAAAGGAGAACCAATATTACCTCCAATCCAAGCTTTTCGAAAACCGTGTGAAATCGGATCATCGACCTCCTGAGTGATCTGATAAAACAAGGATGTTGTCGTTGTCTTGCCCGCTGAACCGGTAATCCCTACCACTTTACAAGGTGCAACCTCTAAGAAAATCTGTGAGTCATTTGAAAGAGGAATATTCTTTGCTTGTGCTTCTTGAAGGAGTGGGAGAGTAAGAGGAACGCCACCTGATACACATACCAAATCCGCTTGATCCAATAGACTCTGAGGATGTCCACCAAGAACCCACTGAAGAGAATTATCTCTCTTGGAGAGGTCCGCTAAAGCATCCAAGGCATGCGACAATTGATCAACCGAGCGACGATCATTCAAAACCACATTGGCGCCATGCTCCACAAGATATCTCGAAAGAGCCATACCCTGGCGAGCAGCCCCTACCACAACTATGCGCATATTTTTATAATCACCTATTGTTCTCATCACACCACAACCAACGAAACACCTAACATCGCGAATAAAAGACTGATCAACCAAAAGCGCTGAACCACCTGTGTCTCACTCCAACCGGATAGTTCAAAATGATGATGAAGGGGAGACATTTTAAATAAACGACGACCTCCTGTTAATTTGAAATATGCAACTTGCAAAACCACACTTAACACTGTACTAAAAGGAATAATCGAGATCAAAGGTAATAAAACCCAATGTCCAGTCATAAGAGCAACTACTGCCAATGTTGCTCCAAGTGATAATGACCCCGTATCACCCATAAACAATTGCGCAGGATGGACATTGAACCATAAAAAGCCAAAAATCGCACCAACCACTGTGAAACAAAATCGTGCTAAGAAGATCTGTTCTTGAATTAATGCAATGCCACCATAAGCTATAAATGCTGTTGCGGAGATCAAACCCGCCAAACCATCAAGACCATCGGTCAAATTGACTGCATTGGATGAATATACAATCATAAACGCAGCTACGGGAATATACCAAAAATCAAGCTTGATCTGAACAGCAACTCCGGGGATATACATTTGAGGTGACTTGAGCATATAACGCAGGAACCAAGCGATAAAGACCGCAAAAATCACTTGGAAGAAAAACTTAGTGCGTGCTCGCATACCTTTTGAGCTTCTATTACCGCGTAATCCAGCCCAATCATCCACAGCGCCTAAAACAGCAAATAAAACCATCGTACCCAGTGGCACTAAAACCGAACGCCCTAAATACCTTAAGCCTACCAAGTCAGTTGCATTTAGCATAACCGTCAGCAGGAGTACAGGCAAAATGATAAGAACACCACCCATAGTGGGGGTACCTAATTTCGTGAAATGACGTTCTGGGCCATCAACGCGTATCGATTCTCCGACTTTGAAATAACGTAAAATCCTAATTAATGGCTCACCCCAAATTACCGATAAAAGAAATCCCAAACCAGCCAAGGCTAATGTCATCGGAGCTTGTGTCATTTTACAACCTCCAACGCGCTGACAACTTCGTCAAGATGCATTCCACGCGATCCTTTAATCAAAACAATATCTTTCTCAGTCAATCGATCATAGATATATGAAATAACTTCCTCACATTGATCGAATGAAATAATATTCTCAGAAGAAAGTCCAGATTTTTTAGCCACTTCTGCAATGATCTTAGCTCTTTCCCCGACCGTGATCAGTTCATCAACGACTTCCGCTGCACGTAAACCAACCATCTCGTGCCCATAACGTTCATATTGACCAAGCTCTAACATATCGCCTAGAATTGCGATCTTATTTCCATCAAATTCTGCTAATAGATTCAAAGCTGCCATTGTTGATTGAGGTGAAGCATTGTATGTATCATCCAAAACAAGAGCGCCGCTTTTTGTGTGTACAGTTGTAAGTCGTAATTGAGATTTTTGTGAACGCAATCCATTCACAATTTCTTGCCAAGTCAAACCTTCCAGTAAACCAACTGCGGTTGCGCGAAGAGCAGTATGCACTGAGTGGCGTCCTATCAAAGGTACCCGTAGATATAGAACTTCATTTTGAAAGTGTAATCGGAAGCGGATGCCATCAAGCCCCAGTCCTTCCACATGATCAGCCCACAGGTCTGCATCGGGATTCAATCCATAATAAAAAACTTGTGCTTGGGTCAATTCAGCCATGTTTCGTACAAATGGGTCGTCAATATTTAGAATCGCGATACCCTCCGGTGCGGGAGGAAGAGCTTGAACGAGCTCCGCTTTTCCACGTGCAATTTCTTCCTGCGATCCAGCTCTTTCAGCGTGCACCATTCCGACATTTGTGATGACACCCACTTGAGGAAGAGCAATATCACAAAGTAACTTTATTTCACCAGGAACATATAATCCCATCTCTAACACTGCTTTATTATGTTTTCCATCTAAGTGAAGCAGCGTGAGTGGTAATCCGATCTCATTATTTAGATTTCCTTCATTTTTCAGTGTAGAGAAGCGTTGACTAAGCACTGAAGCAACTAATTCTTTAGTCGTTGATTTTCCAACACTGCCTGTGATTCCAATTACACGCGGAGAAAACTTTCTTCGCCAAAAGCGCGCAGTTGTTTGCAATGCCTCTAAACTATCCTTTACAAGAATACAGAATGGAAGATTTTTTCTAGGGATGTCCTGCACCTTCTGTGGGTCTCTAAGATCAATGACATCAAATCGATCGGACAGGTCCTGCTGAATTATTGCCACATAACTTCGTTGCCCGAAAACCTCCGAAATAAAATCATGTCCATCCGAGCGTTCACCTATAAATGCAAAGAATAATGAACCTGGCTTCGCATCCCTGGAATCAATAATGATATCTGCAAAGGGTTGCTCTGCCCAAGCAGGTCTTTTTCCACTCAATGCTTCTAACAAATCAGCGATTGTTAACATGATTAAATCGATTATTCACCTTCAAGTTGATATCGAATCTCATCAGGTGGGATATTCATCAAAACGACTAGTTTTTGAGCTGCTTCACTGAACACCGGAGATGCTACAATTGAGCCCCATGGAGAGATAGTTGGTTTCTCTAACCAAACATAGATCAAGAACTTTGGATCTTCGACGGGACCCCATCCGACAAAAGAAGCATTCGTTAAATTTGTCGTATAGCCTCGATCTGTAGCAATCTCAGCGGTACCGGTTTTACCTGCAACTCGATACCCAGGCACTAACGCCTCTGAAGCTTCAATTTCAAGTGATTCAGCCAACATGTTTGTCATCTTATGCGCACTTTCTGCACTTATTGGCATATTCACAACTCTTTGTTCAATATCATATTGATAACCTTCATATACTACCGAACGAACGATATGTGGCGCCATCACTCGCCCATCATTGGCGAGCGCAGAAATTCCAGCAGCCATCTGAATAGGCGTAACTGAGACGCCTTGACCGAATGAATTTGTTCCCAATTCAGTTTCAGTCCAATCTTTATCAGTAATTGATTTCAAACGTCCTGACGCTTCTCCAGCCAACTCGATGCCAGTATGATGTCCAATACCAAAGGCATCTAAATAACGATAAAAGTCGCTTGCACCAAGTTGTGTAGCAACCCAAGCTAAACATACATTCAGTGAATGCTGCATACAACCTGTCATTGTTTGGGGACCCCAAGCGCCCATATTCCAGTTATAGATCAGCCAACCTCCGACTTCAATGACACCCGTATCAACGAAAGTTGTGTTAGCATCAACTACACCTGCATCGATTGCAGCTGACATCGTAAGGACTTTAAATACCGAACCAGGTTCATAAGACTGACTTACAGCGCGATTGAATGGTGTTTCATCTGGAAATACTTCATAGTATTGCCAATATTCATTCAAATCCAACCTGGGTGTCACCGCCATAGCAAGCACTTCACCTGTCTCCGGATCCATGACCACGATCGTCCCCGATTCCGACCCACTACTAATGACCGCTTCATCAATGATCTGCTCCATAGTTCTTTGAATAGACCGGTCAATCGTAAGGATAATACTCGCGCCATCCGGAATACTCGGTAGTTCTTTTACACGATTCGGATCCTTGGGCACGCGAATAGTCTGTGGTACACCAGAAATCAGATCATCAAAATACTGTTCGACACCAAAATATCCGGTTCCCTCTCGATTTACGAAACCAAGAATATTAGAACCGAGGGTATTTTCCGGATAGAACCGTGCAAGATGTGGAGTGAAGATCAATCCTCGCAGACTAGGCGCGTCATCATCTTTACTTTCCTTGAAGGCTTCATCGATCTGATCTTTAATCACCTTTAGTTTTTCATATTCAGATGGTGACACATTATCCGCCAGCGTAGCATAAACTGCATTTTCAGATGGCTCCAGGCTGGCAGAGAAACTGACATCAGCATAATCTAAACCTAAAACCGCATTTAGCGTCTGAGCGATCGTATGCGGATTTTCAACATACTGCAACTCGACACCTATTTCATAAACAGTATGGTTCGCTGCCAACAGGTTCCCCCAGCGGTCTAAAATTTGACCTCGCGCTGGGTTAAGTCTTCGAGGTTCAGTCGAATAATTTGCTCCAATATCACGGATCTCTTCCACATATTCAGGACTAGCTTGCACACGGACAACTTGAATGATCACTGATACAAGTAACGCAAATAATAAGGCGCCGATAAATGAATATCGTCTATTTCTTTCTTTGTCACTCATACCATACCTCAGCTAAAGGCATATAATACTTCCGAAAGCGTCGTTCTAACCAATCTAACAAGGACTCTGTATACTCAACCGGTTTGACGGGAGCGCTTTGAACAGAGCGGTCAGAAATTGGCGCTAAAACAATAGCGCTTCGTTCCACATAACCCGAGATTTTTAGATAAAGGACATCATCACTACCCAAGGGAATAAAATCTTGCTTAATTGCGCGCTTCTCCATTTCTTCTGCCGATAAAATCATAGAAAGATTGGAGTACTTATCTTCTATCTCCAAATCGAGCCCTTCGATTTCATTCTGCATAAATTGAATCTCACGACCAACCCTAGTTGCACGCGCGCTAATATTCAGATATAGAAGTGCAATTAGCGCCACAAAAACAAGAACAAGAGCAAACAAACCAATGATTTGTAGTTGTTTTCGCCAAGGCGCTTGAATATATTGTTGTGCAAATCCAGATAGTTGATCCATATTCGTAAAACTTTTCTTACTATTATTAACCTTTAACTTGCAAATAATGTGCCAGAACGATAAAAGAAAAGAAATACTTTTTCATTGATCCAACTTTTGCGCAACCCTCAACTTGGCGCTACGCGAGCGAGGAAATTTCTCCTTTTCTTCCAGTGTCGGCATTATTGGATGACGTGTGATTTCAATGATTTTTGCATGATGATCGCAAGTACATTGAGGTTGTTTTGGAGGACAAATACAGTCCTTGGACTCTCTACGGAAAAAGTCCTTTACGATCCTGTCTTCCAACGAATGGAATGAGATTACGGCTAATCGTCCATGCGGGGTAAGTGCATTCACAGCTTGAGGTAGAACCTTTTCAAGCGCATCCAACTCTTTGTTCACAGCAATTCTTAAAGCCTGAAATGTTCTAGTAGCTGGATGAATGGATGTCCAACGATAAGAGCGCTTTGTTTTACCTATTGCTCGAGTAGCAATCTCTGCCAATTGCCCAGTTGATAATATTGGACGTGAGGCAATAATCAATCTAGCTATTTGGCGAGATTTCTTTTCTTCGCCATATTGATACAGCATGTCAGCTAATTCTTTCTCTGAAAAGGAATTGACGATATCCTCAGCAGTTACAGGATTACTGGGGTCAAAACGCATATCTAAAGGAGCATCATAACGAAATGAAAAACCTCTTTCTGGAGTATCCAACTGCAATGAAGAGACACCGAGATCAAGGATAATTCCATCAACCTTTGCCCAACCGACGTTTGATAATTGCTGCGTCAATGTAACATAAGAAGCTTGGACTATAATCGCCCTTGAACCAAAGGCAGCCAACCGTTCCTTTGCAATGATCAAAACTTGAGGGTCAACTTCTAAACCAAGCAGTTTACCAGAAGGAGAGGATGCATCTAGAATACCCCAGGCATGACCACCTGCCCCAAGCGTACAATCTATATATAACCCTTTTTCTTTTGGCTGTAAAGCGTGTATAATTTCATGGTAAAGTACAGGACGATGAAATAAACTGTCATAGTCAATATTCATTACAGAAAATCCACTTACTCGGAGGTCAAATCCAACGCAGAGAAACGATGAGCATTCATCTGAGCATCAAGTAAGAGATCATCTTGTTTTGACCATTCATCTGGTGACCATATTTCAAAATATTCACCATTACCTACAACGACGACTTGAATATCGAGATTTACAGCTTCTCTCAGATATTGAGGAATCAAAATACGTCCAGAATTATCAACCGTAACGTGGTTAGCAGATGAATATAATAATCTTCGAAGCAAACGTGTCGTCGGATCAGTCATACTCATCTTACTAATGCGATGGGACAAAGCATCAAATGAAACCGTCGGAAGAACTAATAGGTTTTGGTCGAAGCCCTGCATAACGTATGCACCACCATTGGATAAATCATCCCGAAAACGCGCAGGGACAGTCAACCTCCCTTTATCATCTAAATTGTGGTAGAAACGACCCAAGAACATACGTTCTATCCTCTCTATTAATACTCGAACGCCGGCACTGCACCGGCGCTCCACTTCATCCCACTTTCTCCCACGACATTACCATTCTAGCCGAATTTCGTTTGAAATGCAAGGCTTTTTTACCACTAATTCAGAAATTCAATTTAATAGTAGTACTTTTTTACTATCAGTTTTCACAACTAAATCTAATAATTCTTTATTGAAAAGGAATCAAAATGTCCGCGCCCAAATCACAATACTCATATGAAAACCTATTCATAGGAACCCATGAAATAGTTCCCCTATTAGATGGCAGTAAAACTCAATATATCAACTTTGATAATGCTGCTTCAACGCCTTCTTTAAAAATCGTTCAGGAATCCATCAATTCATTTTTACCCTTTTACAGTAGCGTACATCGAGGAACTGGATTTAAAAGCCAACTTTCTACTTATGCTTATGAGAAAGCTAGAGAGACAATACTTGAATTTGTAGGCGCTAATCCTAATGAACATACCTGTATTTTCGGTAAGAACACGACCGAATCAATCAATAAGCTAGCTCATCGTTTTCCATTCACAGAAAAAAGAAATATTGTGCTCACCAGTGGTATGGAACATCATTCGAACGACCTCCCCTGGCGTTCTGTAACTAAAACGATTCATATTGCACTTACAAAAGATGGTCGGTTAGATGAAGAAGATCTAGGCGAGAAACTCAAGGAGTATGGAGATCAAATCGCATTACTCACTATCACTGGCGCTAGCAATGTAACAGGCTTTATCAATCCTTATCATCAATTAGCTGAAAAAGTGCATGCGGTAGGTGGAAAAATTCTAGTGGATTGCGCTCAACTAGCTCCTCACCGAAAAGTTGATATGAGGAGTCTAAACGATCCATCCCATCTGGATTTTGTATCCATATCTGCTCATAAAATGTATGCACCATTTGGAACCGGCGCGTTAATCGGTCGAAAGGACATCTTCGCCGAAGGTGATCCCGATTATCAAGGAGGTGGAACAGTTGAAATTGTAACGCTTAATGAAGTGACGTGGGCAGAACCTCCAGAAAGAGACGAAGCTGGTAGTCCAAATACTGTTGGCGCTGTTGCAATGGCAATCGCGGCTAAAGAACTCAGCCAAATTGGATATGATAAGATTGCTGCACACGAAACGGAATTAACCAACCATTTCCTAGAGCAATTATCCACGATGAGGGATGTAGAAGTCTTTGGTAATCACGACCCAGCCCAAGCATCAGAAAGACTTGGTGTTATTCCGATTAAAATTGATGGGATTTCCCATTTCAAAGTCGCTGCAATTCTTGGACATGAATTTGGGATTGGAGTGAGGAGTGGTTGTTTCTGTGCACACCCCTATATCTTACACCTTCTCCAGGTATCACAATCTGAAGCCTATACAGTCAGAGCAAATATGCTCTCTGGCGATCGAAGAGATATGCCGGGACTGATTCGGGTCTCATTTGGTTTATACAACACGACTACTGAAATTGATCGCTTTCGTTCCGCGATCGAGAATATTCAAAGTGGGAATTATATTGGTAAATACCATCAGGACATTTCAACGGGGGAATATATTCCGGATAATTGGAATCCCGATTTCAAGGATTATTTCTCATTCTAATTCTATTAGAATGAAACAAAAATAAGATGACTGTTTATAAAAAATAACTTCAGGAATATCGCTTGAGAATAATAAACGCTTGATTATAGTAACTATGTCCGAACAAATTCAAGTGGTTAAAAAGTGATATAGATTATAGATCGTGAATCTATCCCGATATCCTTTCTCAAGCGAATGTTCCTCTTCATAGGAAGAATAAAATGTTTATGGAAAATACCCAAAAAGCGTTGTCATCGCTAATTCAGCTTCAGCCCATCCATATTAAACTGCAGGATCAATAATCGCTGGCGCGCCAATTAGTTCCTCCAGGCTGCATCAAAGCGAGCAAACCTTCCGCCTTACGCTGAAACATATCCTACAAGAATTAGTTTTCTAACTTTCAAAATCACCCAGTTTATCCATCTCTAGAGTTTCCAATAAACCACGCGTTGAGCGCTCAATGATCCTATACGTTTCCTCAAAACCATGAATGCCACTATAATATGGATCAGGCACAATGGCGCCTTCCTCAGCTGAAGGGTCAAATTCCCTTAGCAAGTGAATTTTATCTCTATGCTCGTCAGTACTTATCAGATATTCTAAATCAAAAATATTCTCCTTATCCATGACGATGATTAGATCAAAATAATCCAAATCTCGCTTCGTGAATCGACGCGCTTCTCCATCATATATTAATCCATGAGATGCCGCAACACGACGCATACGTGAATCTGGACGTTCATCGATATGGTATGCGCTTGTACCTGCTGAGTCTACCTCATATTTTTCGACCACGTTTGCTGCATTCGCCTGATGTAAAAACAAATTCTTCGCTAAAGGACTTCTAACAATATTTCCCAAACAAACAAAACAGATTCTCTTTTTAATGACCATAAAAACTCCAATAAGCTCTTAGAACGAAAATTAAACCCATATTTTTCACATATTTCTTGATAAAATCTCTTTAGAAGAAAGATCAGAAGAACGTAATATATCATGAAATGAATTGAAGTATAAACTGCTCACGAGTGTATGAATGAATTCGTACCAAAATAATATCATCCCATCAGGTTCCTTACGCCTCGATTACGCCTTGGGTTGTGGCGGTTTTCCAATTGGAAATTATGTTGAAATTCGTGGTCAAGACTCAAGCGGTAAGACGACACTGTGTTTACATACTATCGCTGAAGCTCAAAAACAGGGCGGTCTCTGCGCGATTATTGATAGTGATTTTGGCATTTACCCTGAGTTATGTGATCAATATGAGATTGATTCCGAAAGACTGTTCATCAGCCGTACTACAGTAGCCGAGGATGCGTTCGATATTTTAGAGATTTTAGCCCTATCCAGAGCATTTTCTCTTATCATCTTTGACTCGATCTCCTCATTAATTCATCGTAACGAAGAAAACCAGTCCATTTGGACAAAAGGTGAACCTATTATCGATGAAATCCTCTCAAGGAAATTAAGAAGGTTAGAAAATCAGAAAAACAAGTTAAACACTTGTATTATCTTCACAAATATAATTCCTGACCAACTCTCTGATACCTATCATAAACTTGCTAAAAATCTCTCTCGTTTAAGTCTGGGACTACATGCAGCCATACGCCTTAACCTTCAAAAGGGCAATATAAATCTAAGGAACGGAAAAATCATCGGGCATACGATTAATACAAAGGTTATTAAGAACACCATCAGTCATCATTTTTATCACCCAGAATTTTCCATTTTCATGTATAATAGGAGTATTGATAAAATTGGTGAAATTTTATCCTTTGGCATTAAATACAATATAATAAAAAAGCAAGGTTTTGGTTGGTATATTCAAGATCAGTTTATTGGTAGTGATTATCATGAAATGTTTGAATTCATCAAAGAAAATAAAAACCTCGCTCATCAAATAGAGAAGGAAGTTCGCCAATCTTTCAATTTTCCTGCTCAGATAAGCCAACCGTTACTTTTTTCGGAAAATTACGAGCGGGAGTAAATAATGGAATGCGCAAAGAGTGTAAACAAGCATTGACAGGAGTTCGACTAATTTAAGCTTGTGTATACTTTGAAGCGCTAGTGAGCGCCGCTTTATCCATGAGTGTTAGTGGCTACGGTTTGACTAAGTAATGCATCGTATTGATGCTATGCTTTGAGGAATTTGATCGAGTTATTATTAGTGATGGTGTGTATTCAATGCAATTTTTTAATTACAGCATATCTCGGGAAGAATGATAATGGTCGTGTTGATCAGAAGACTTATCCATCCAACGAATAAGAAATTTGTCTAGCGGACCAATCATAATTATCCAAAAATGCTGGGTAGTGTAGCGATATCCACAGAACATACCACACAAGTAACACTCTAAAACGATCATTTTTAGAGTCAATAAAACCGTAGCTTGTAATGACAGATTACGGTTTTTTATTTTAATGAAAAGGAAAATTACCGCACTTCAACAACAAAAAAAGAATCCAAACCGTGTGAATGTTTATTTAGACGGGGATTTTGCATTCGGACTTTCCAGGATTGTCTCAGCCTGGCTGGAGGTTGGGCAAGAGATCAGTGATGAAAAAATCAAACAGCTGAAAGAAAATGATGTTCACGAAATCGCCACTCAACAGGCGATTAAATTCATCAGCTATAGACCCCGCTCAACCGAAGAGGTTCGCAAGAATCTTCAAAAACACAATGTCGATGATGAGACAATCGAATCAATTATCCAGAAGTTATTAAACAACGGATTACTTGATGACACTCAGTTCGCAAAAACTTGGATTGAAAACCGGTCAGAATTTCGGCCACGTGGAAAAAGAGCGCTTGAATTTGAACTTAAGCAACATGGAATTTCCCCACAGATCATTGATCCATTACTTGATAAATTAGATGAAGAAAAACTTGCTTATAAAGCGACTTTAAAGAAATCTTATAAATATAAAAAATCAGACTATCAAACATTTAGACAGAAAATGTATCGACACTTAAACCAACGTGGATTTAGTTACGATATGATTCTAACAGCTATAGACCAGGTCTGGGATGAAATTAAAACTGAAGAAGCTCCTTTCGAGGAAGAAGAGGTTGACATATGAACGGAAATTTAGACATCGGTTATTGGCTTTTATTTATGCTGATCGGGATGGTCATTGGAATAGCGCTTGGATATTTCATCAAGCAAATTCTTATTAAAAAGGCAAATCAGAAACAGAAAGATGAAGCTGACAGAATCCTTGAACAAGCCAAGGAACAAGCCCGTGAAATCGAAATTCAAGCACGCGATCAGGCAATTAGCATAAAGCAAAAGGCTGAAGACGATATCGATAGAAAACGAAGTGAAATTAGTAAAGAAGACGATCGTTTGCAAAAACGGCGGGAGGAATTAGATATTCGAGTTGATCGGCTTGAAAAGAGAGAAACAAACCTAAACAAACGCCAAAGCTCTATTGACAAACGCAGCAATGAGGTAGAGAAGCTGTTTCAAGAACAGGAAGAAGTTCTACAGCGCATTTCAAAATTGACCCAAGAAGAAGCGCGCGCGATGGTTCTAGAAAATGTCGAACGCGAAGCTCGCCAAGATATGGCACGGATTATTCGACAAATCGAAACGGAGGCACGCGAAGAAGGGGAAAATCGAGCCAGGAAACTAATCGCAGAAGCCATCCAACGAGTCGCTTCAGAACACGTCGTTGAAGTAACAACATCCGCGGTTGAGATTCCTTCTGATGAAATGAAAGGAAGGATAATCGGTCGTAATGGACGTAATATTCACGCCTTCGAACAATCAGCGGGGGTAGATGTCATCGTCGATGACACACCAGAGACCGTAACTATTTCTTGCTTTGATTCAGTGCGACGAGAGACTGCTCGACGCGCTTTAGAAAAGCTTATCCAAGATGGTCGCATTCATCCCGCTCATATCGAGAAAGTACTTAAAAACGAACAAAAGCAGATGGATCGCGATATTATTGAAGCTGGCGAACAAGCCATTTTTGAAGCTGGAGTACCTAGTCTAAATCGCGAGATTGTAAAAACCTTGGGACGACTTAAATTCCGCACATCTTATGGTCAAAACCAACTAGCGCATGCGATTGAAACCGCAAAACTAGCGGCAGCTATTTCAGCAGAGATCGGCGGAGATGTTGAGATCGCCCGTCTAGGAGGACTTTTACATGATCTAGGAAAAGCGGTCGACCATAATATGGAAGGAACCCATGCTCAACTTGGAGCAGAAATCGCAAAGAGATATGGAATTAACGACAAAGTAGTCAACGCAATCGCGGCTCATCATCATGAGGTTGAACAAGAGAGTGTTGAGGCAGCGATTGTCGAAGCTGCTGATGCAATTTCCGGAGCACGTCCTGGCGCCCGCCGAGAGAGCTTAGAACAATATCTAAAACGAGTCAGGTCCTTGGAAGATATTGCAAATTCTCACAAAGGTGTTACACAAAGCTACGCACTACAAGCAGGGAGAGAGGTTAGAATTTTCGTAAAGCCAGAAGAAGTCGATGATCTAGCCTCAATCCATATGGCGCGTGACATTTCCAAGAAAATTGAAGACACAATGCAATACCCTGGACAGATAAAAGTCATTGTTATCCGAGAAACCAGAGCAGTAGATTACGCTAAATAATTCATACTTCAGCTTCAATTTTTAACAATCAATCCACCATAAAAAAACGTGGGCTTATCATCACTGAATACAGATAAGCCCACGAAAAATATTCTTCACTTTTGAAAAAATTTAAATCAAAAAAGGATTACTTACGCGTTCCTCACCGACGGTAGTCACTGGTCCATGACCGGAAAACAATTGGGTTTCATCATCCAATATAAGTATCTCGGAATGGATACTCTCGATCAATTGATGATAACTACCACCGGGAAAATCGGTCCTACCAACACTACCGCTAAAAATTAGATCTCCACAAAAAACTAATCCCTCCGATTTTGAAACGAAGATCACATGTCCCTGTGTATGTCCGGGGGTGTGTTTAACAATAAATTCATAACCGCCAACACTTAGAACTTGATCATGCTTTAGATAGGAAGTCGGTTCTGGAAGAGGCGGAATATGTAACCCAAACATCGCCGCTCCACCTCCCTCCTGATATAATCGCAGATCTTCATTATGCAAAGCTAATCCTGGGGATGGTTTTTGTATATTGATTAGATCAGGCACACCACCAATATGATCAAAGTGAGCATGGGTTAACCATATCGCGGCAATTTTCCACTCGGATTTATTTGCTTCTTGATAGATTAATTTTCCATCCCATCCCGGATCGATCACAACAGCTTCCTTAGTTATTGAGTCACCCAACAAGAATGCATTCGTCTGTATTGGTCCCAAAACGAAAGTTTTTATATCCAACATTAATTATCGTCCTCCATATCGTTTCTTTTCTCGACTTTTAAAATAGTATCAACCTCTCGATTTCTTTCTAAGGAAGAATCCCAAATTCAGCAATAAACCAATCACAAGCCCAATGCTACCCGATATTCTTGCGCTAGCGCCATCCAGACCGAATAGATCCATTGATTCTATCTCAAAGGTTTGTGCAGTTAATAGTTGACGAATTTCATCTCCACCATTCTTAGGAAGAAATCTTATATGCATCCATATTGTTCCGCGATAGATACCTTTATCCACTGGTCGGATATTCCAATAAAATGCGACTGCTTTCCACGGCAATAGGGCTTCGCTGATTTCGCCAGTAGGCAAATAATCAAAACCAACTAGTTCCAAGCGTGTTTCAACAATGACATGATATTCATCAAATACTTGTTGGATAAGATCAATTTCATTTTCTGAAGGTAAGCTTTCACCCGTACTTTCGCTCGATTTTTGAGGGGGTATATCTAACGACAAACGAATAATGCCTATATCCCCTACTCTAATTTTGCGAGGAAATCGAAGATTCAAATAGCTATCTAGAGGTTTAGAATGTAATTCTTGGATATCAGTTAAACCAATTTCAAAATCTCTGTTGTTTTCATTAACATTCAACAGTTGTATGAAATGCATTTCATCCGCAGAAATTGGTAACTCCTTCACTTTTTCAAGATTCGGAATGATCCCCCAAATAAAGATGATCATTGATATTGAGAAGAGGAGAATTCCAAACGATCGACGAATTAATTCAGGAATCATAGGCGTATTATACACAAAACTGATCAATACCATCATCCTCAAATAAGAAAAATACCCCGATAATCATAATTATCACCTGGTTTATATCCAAAAAACATGCTAAACTTCCCCCTAGCTTATCTTACAATCATCTTGATTTACTTGATGACAAGTGTTAAGCAATAACAATATAACGACCATAATTCTAATCATTGGAGGCAGAAAAATGTCACATCCCCCCGAGCCATTTCGCATCAAAATGACTGAACCTATTCATCTAATCGATAAAAATGCACGAGAAATGGCTTTGCAGAAAGCAGGCTTTAATGTATTTAACCTTAGTGCGAAAGATGTCTATATAGACTTTATGACTGACTCAGGCACTGGCGCGATGAGTCAGCATCAATGGGCAGCTATAATGGAAGGTGATGAATCATATGCAGGCGCCCGTTCGTTTGAACGACTTTCACAAGTCATGCAAGAAATTTTTGGGTTCAAGCACTTCATCCCAACTCATCAAGGGAGAGCTGCTGAGAATATTCTCGCTTCTTTGTACGTGCGAGAAGGACAATTCATCCCATCAAATATGCATTTTGATACCACAGATGCGAATATCCGTGCTCGCAAGGGTAATCCAACTAACCTTGTTATTGACGAAGCAAATAACCCGATAAGTCATTTTCCCTTCAAGGGGAATATGGATATCCAAAAATTACGTGACTTCATCCTTGAAAAAGGTGTTGAAAATATACCGATTGGGATGATCACAATCACAAATAATGCTGGAGGTGGACAACCAGTCTCCATGCAAAATCTACGTGAAATTTCCGAAACATATCGAGAGTTCGGAATCCCATTCTTTATTGATGCTTGTAGATTTGCAGAAAATGCATATTTTATTAAATTACGTGAACCAGGTTATGCAAATAAAAGTACGTTAGAAATTGCACAAGAAATCTTCTCGCTTGCGGACGGCGCGACCATGAGCGCAAAAAAGGATGCAATTGTAAATATTGGTGGCTTTCTGGCGATGAACGATGAAAAACTATACCAAAAAGCGTGTAATGAATTGATCCTACGAGAGGGATTCCCCACCTATGGAGGACTAGCCGGACGGGATTTAGATGCAATAGCCGTTGGTCTAAAAGAAGGTCTCGATGAAGATTATTTAGCATATCGGTTAGGGCAAACGGCTTACTTAGCAGAAAGACTATTAGCAAATGGAGTAGCCATCATAGAACCACCTGGTGGACATGCGATCTATTTAGATGCCGGAAGGATATTCCCCCATATCCCACAAGCAGATTTTCCAGGACAAGCTTTATCTGTGGAGCTATACAGGCAAGGAGGCATCAGAGCGATTGAAATTGGTTCAGTCATGTTCGCACACCCTAATCCTGACAGCGGTGAAATGGTTTACCCATCTCTGGAAATGGTTCGATTAGCTATTCCACGCCGGGTTTACACACAGAGTCATATGGATTATGTGATACAAATATTATCAAAAATCGAAGAGAACAAAAACAGTGTGCGTGGATATCGATTTACTTACGCGCCTGAATTATTACGCCATTTTACAGCGCGCTTTGAACCTTGCTAAATATAACTTAAAAAAAGCAACCATCCTGCGAATATGCTTGAGGGTTGCTTTTTTTTATCTACCAGTTCTTAATCCTTAGAGATTCTATTCTCTGACTTCGCTTCTTGCCAATAATTTTCCATCTCTTCTAACGACAGTTCATCCACCGAGCGACCAGCTATGCGAGCTTGCTTTTCGATATATGAGAATCGCCGACGGAATTTCTCGTTTGTGGCTCTCAAGGCATTCTCAGGATCAATTTTATACCAGCGTGCTAGATTCACCACTGCAAATATAAGATCACCAATCTCATCAGCGCGCGATTCATCATCAAGCGCGGAATTAACTTCCAGTAATTCTTCATTGAGTTTATCGAGCACACCATTAAGGTCTGGCCAATCAAAACCTACACGAGCAGCACGGCGTTGGTATTGATCAGCTTGCAGTAGACCTGGTAATGTAAGCGCCACACCATCTAATAAACTTGCTTCCCCTTTACCATTTTTCTGGCGTTCCTTTTCTTTTAAACGTTCCCAATTTAACAAAACTTCTTTTGTGTCATCAAAATGAAGATCAGAAAATACATGAGGATGCCTTCGAACGATTTTCGAATATACACCTTGAATAATGGTATTCATATTAAACGCATTAGTTTCAGAAGCAATTTGTGCATGAAGGACAATCTGCAATAACAGATCCCCAAATTCTTCCTGCATGGCATTCTTATCCAAGTTATCAATCGCATTCAAAAGTTCGTAAGTCTCTTCAAGAAGATGAGAGCGTAAGCTTAGGTGAGTCTGTTCTTTATCCCAAGGACAACCATCAGGGGCTCTTAGATGAGCAATAATTTCCTGGAATGCTTCAAATGAATATCCTCTTTCTAAAGCTGGAAGAAATAAAAAATTATATTCGTTAGAGAATTCTTTTTGAGCCAATTCATTTAATCGGCAAGGAACCAGTTTTTTTTGATTTTCAGCAAAAGGTGATATCAATTGAATAACATGATCTGATGGATAGGCAGATACTAATACTTTTTGAATTTCCTGAGCCAGCGCCTGTGAATTTATATGTGAAATCAATCCATCTGAGCTCGGAGAAAAGGGGGGGACATGTTGATCAACCAGTTCTAGTGCATCTATATTAAAGAATTGAGACGACGGGAATTTGTTAAGTTCTGAGAATAACGTACTTAATTGATCTCCAATCAGATAATAATTCACTTGAATGTTTAAATTTCGACCCTGCTTTGCAAGTTCAAAAGAAATTCTATCTCCAAAAAAAGGGTCACCAGGAGTAAGGTAAACCAGTTTATTTGTTCCATTCACCATGTCAATAATTTGCTTGCTGATCTGCGATGAAGTTTTTGACAGTAGAATTGGATCAAGAAATAAATCATCGAAGGTAATTATCTCGTGTGTCTTTGAAATATTCTTTATCGCTGGATGATTGCGTGTCCTTACATAAATTGCTCTGGAACCATCAAAAAGAGCACGTGTTTGTTCAGTAATGATATGATTTTTCCCATAACCGAGACCAAGAATGTTGATAACTGGTATATTCATAATCTATCAACCTATTTGTTAACTAATGTGCTCATTAAAATAAAACATAATGCACAAAGCATATATTTTTTACTTAGCAAGACGCTAAATATGCTCGATGCATTACGATAGATAAAAACAAATAATACGATTAACGTTTCGTATATGTAGGCGCTTTGCGGGCACGTTTCAAGCCCGGCTTCTTGCGTTCTTTGATACGTGGATCTCTTGTCAAGAAACCGCCTTGACGCATCGTAGGTCTCAATTCCGGGTTCATCTTAATCAATGCACGTGCGATCCCTAATTTGACTGCATCGGTTTGTCCAGTTACCCCCCCCCCAACAACCACTACAGTGATATCATATGATTCTGGATTTTCACCAGCAGATGCTAATGGAGTAATAATACTCTCAACATCGCCAATTCGAGTGAAATAATCCTCAATATTTTTTTCATTGACAATGAATTTTCCGGAACCACTCATCAAGCGAACTCTCGCTGTTGCTTCCTTCCTGCGACCGATACCTTCATAATATTGTACTGCCATATCTTACTCCTCACTCAATTCCAGATTCTTTGGGTTTTGAGCAATATGTGGATGATCTGGTCCCGAGTAAACCTTTAAATTCTTAATTAATTTTCTTCCCAGTTTATTATGCGGAAGCATACCCCATACCGCGTTTCTGATTACTCGGTCAGGGAATTTCTTTAACTGGTCTCGTAAACTAATTGACTTTAAACCTCCAGGATAAAGAGAGTATCGATAATAAAATTTATCATCAAGTTTGTTACCGGTTACTTGTATTCGTTCACAATTAACAACGATAACAAAATCTCCCATGTCAACACCTGGAGTGAAACTAGGTTTATGTTTACCGAGTAGAATTGTAGCAAGCTTGGTGGCTAAACGACCTAAATTTTGGTCATTTGCATCTACCAAGTACCACTCTCTGGTGATTTCACTAGCTTTTGGTATATAAGTTTTTTCCACGCTCATCTTCTCCGCTTCTGAACGATTGAAATACATTCGTTCAATTTACTTTTTTTACACACTGTTCACAATTTCAACTTAACTTTTTTAATATGTAACCTCTATCAAAGTGAGACCTTGAGGAGGCGCTAATCCTTTTACCAATGGACTATTTTGGTGCAATAAGCATTCCTGCATACTTTCCAGTTCCCGCCTCCCTTGACCAATGGCGACTTGAAAGATGACCAACCGTCTAACCATATGATACAAAAAGGCATTTGCTTTTATCTGAAAAACAAGACCATTTGGTTTTGAGACCCAATCAGCAAAAAACACCCGACGGATCGTTGAACCACTAAGCGATGGTGAAGTTCCGAAAGCAGCAAAATCATGCTCACCAATGATCTCCATCGCTGCTGACCTCATGCGGGAGACATCAACTGGAGGATATATGCGCCAAGCATAACGGTCAAGGAAGGGATTTCGCACGTTTTGACAATAAATAAAATAGTGATAACTTCGTGTAACTGCATCAAAACGAGGATGAAAATCTGGGTGAGCAAGTTTGATTTCTATTACAGCCACATCCGATGGTAAATTCGAATTGATAGCTGCTAAAAGATCATCAGCAGAATGATACCAATCTAAGTCAAATGCAATAACTTGTCCAGATGCATGTACACCAGTATCCGTTCTTCCCGCTGCTACAATAGACTGCCCCTGCCAGCCAATCGATAGCAAAGCGGCCTCAACTACACCTTGAACCGTACGAATTCTAGCATCGCGTGCTTGACGCTGAAAACCAAAGAAATCGGTTCCATCGTATGCAAGAATAACTTGGTAACGTGCCATTTCTCAAAGGGATTCTTTCCCTAGCGAAAAACCTGTTTCATGATAGATATTACATTCAATACCCATCATATTTATATAATTCGATTAATCTTCGATCAACTCGAGGACTACCATTTCTGAGGAGTCCCCTTTTCGTTGACCTAGTTTGATGATTCGAGTATAACCACCAGGTCGATCTTCAAAACGAGGCGCAATATCATCAAATAATTTTTTCACTGTTACAGCGTCATTTAAACGCGCAGCTGCTAACCGACGAGCATGCACCATCTGAGCGTTTTCAGCGCGATTACCTTTTTTTGCCAAAGTAATCAATCTTTCAACATCCCCACGAACAGCCTCTGCTTTCGCACGTGTTGTTTTGATGCGTTCGTGAGTAAATAATTGTTTCGCTAAATTTCTACGCAAGAGTCGTCTCTGATCCTTGGTTCGACTCAATTTGCGTCCAGCTATTTTATGTCGCATTGTCTATTACTCCGATTCATTTTCTTCGTCACTATCAAGATAGCCTTTTTCGTGCATCTTCTGACGTAATTCATCTAAACTTTTTTCGCCAAAATTACGGATAGACATTACTGCCTCATCACCTTTTTCTAGAAGCTCAAGGACCTCACCAACCGTTGTAATACCAGTTCTCTTTAGAGAATTGAACACTCGAACAGAAAGATCCAAGTTTTCGATCGGTGTTTCGATAATCTCGCTAGTTAAGCGACTACTTTCTTCTTCTTCCAAAGCAATCGCAGCTAGAGATTCTTCACTCACACCTGCAATATGTCTAAGATGATCAATAATAACTTTAGCGCTTGTACTCAAAGCCTCTTCCGGTCCTACAGTTCCATCTGTCCAGACTTCCATGATCAACTTATCATAATTTGTACTTCGTCCAACACGAGCATAACCGACATTCCAGGTCACTTTTTGTACTGGACTAAATAAAGCATCAACAGGTAATTCACCGATGGGTAATCGACCAATACGGTCATCGCCAGGAGAGTAACCTCGTCCCCGCTCTACATTCATCTCGACTTCTAAATGTGCTGCATTATCATCGACTGTGAATAAATAGAGGTCAGGATTCACGATTTCCACTTCAGGGGGTGTAATAATATCCCCTGCAGTGACTACACCACTACCGCGAACTTCTAAATGCAGACGAGCATTATCAACATCATATAGTTTCATTCGAAGTTGTTTTATTTGCAGCATCAACCTGATGACATCCTCGCGTACACCAGGAATGCCACTAAATTCATGTTGCACGTCAGCAATTCGAATAGAGGTGACCGCTGCGCCCTCTAACGAAGAAAGTAATACTCTACGAAGTGCATTTCCAAGCGTGATACCATAACCACGTTCCAGCGGGCTAATTACAAACTTGCCATAATTACGAGCTTCAGCTTCTCGTTCAATTTTCGGCGTTACTATATTACTTAAACCTATCACGGTTCACCTCATCCCCAAATTTAATAAGCCGGTTATATATCACATGTTTCATAAAACATAGTCTCAACATGTATAAACACCAGTATCAATTTCGATTAGCGTGAGTAATACTCAACGATTAACTGTTCATTTAGGTTACTATCAATTTCGGAGCGTTCCGGTAACCTTAATACAGTGCCAGAAAGAGAGTTGAGGTCTCGATGAAGCCAATCTGGTACAGGTTTGTCTTCTGCTTCTGCGCTTAGATTTTTGAAAAAAGTTCTTCCCCGAGAACCTTCTCTAACAGCTACCATATCATTATTAGACATCAACATAGAGGGGACATCCGTTCGACGACCATTAACCTCAAAATGCCCATGGGTTACAAGCAACCTTGCTTGAGCTCGACTACTAGCATAACCTAAACGATAGATAACGTTATCTAAACGAGACTCTAAGATTTGAAGGAGATTCAAACCAGTCAAACCTCGCCGTCTTAGGGAAACTTCATAATTACGACGGAATTGTTTTTCCATGATGCCATATACACGGCGCGCTTTCTGCTTTGCACGTAACTGGCGATTGTAGTCAGATTCTCGACGACGTTTGAACATAGCACCTTTCCCATGGGATCCGGGTGGATAGTCCCGTCGATCAAATGAACACTTTGATGAAAAACAACGCTCCCCTTTTAGAAATAATTTCTCGCCTTCACGACGACATAATTTACATACAGGCCCACGATATTTTGCCATATGAATAATACCTTATCCTTCCAAAAATAATTATACGCGGCGTTTCTTTGGAGGCCGGCAACCATTATGTGGAACTGGCGTCACGTCGGATATCGATGTTATCTTTAACCCTAAAGATTGAACAGCACGGATTGCAGATTCCCGACCAGGACCAGGTCCTTTAACAAACAAACCAACTTCTTGCAAGCCCATAGACATTGCTGCCTTTATTGCCTGCTCCGCTGCCAATCTTGCAGCAAAAGGGGTGCTCTTTCGTGATCCCTTAAACCCTACCGATCCAGCACTTCCCCAAGTCACGGTATTACCCTGTGCATCAGTCACTGTGATTATCGTATTATTGAATGTCGCAAAAATATGCACCTGACCTGATGACAGCGTTCTTTTTGTTTTTTTTGCACCACCTTTACGGCGTGCAGATCTTACACTTTGTGCCATATTACCTCACAATATTATTACTTTATCAGTCTAAAAAAGACCATCTAACTTCCGTCCGATTCCATCTAATTAGCCAGCAGCCGCTGGTGAAAGGTACACAATCCTGACTAATGCATTTGAATAATCATGGAAGATTGATAACTATAGAAAAAACTGTGCTAAGATTATTTCTTTGCACCACGGCGTCGCCCACGACCAGCAACCGTCTTTTTCGGTCCTTTACATGTGCGTGCATTCGTCCTTGTACGCTGTCCACGAACAGGTAAATTTCTTCGGTGACGCAAACCGCGGTAACTTCCGATCTCTACCAATCTTTTGATATTTAATTGCACCTCTCGGCGCAAGTCTCCCTCAACTTTGTAATTTTGAGTTATATAATCACGTAGTTGAGCAACCTCAGCATCCTCTAGATCTTTAATTCTTTTATCTGGATCTATTTGAGTTTCAGATAGTATTTTCTGAGAGCTAGGTAATCCGATACCATAGATGTAGGTTAAACCAACTTCTACTCGTTTATTACGTGGAAGATCAACACCTTGAATACGTGCCATAATTCTCTTATCCCTGTCGTTGTTTATGTTTTGGGTTTTCGCATATCACATATAAAACGCCTTTGCGTTTTACAATTTTACATTTCGCACATCTTTTCTTTACCGAAGCAGACACTTTCATAACACTTTTCTCCTTACAAACCAATCACAAGATTGTCAAATCACAACTTGTAAGTTAATAATTAATCAACTGCACTTAGCCGAAATTACAATTATACCAACTTTCTTCTTATTGTCCAGAACTAACATAATAATCTTATAACTCTGTTAATATTAATGGTTCACCATCAGTTACCGCGACGGTATGTTCAAAGTGAGCAGTCAGTGACCCATTAGCCGAAGCTACAGTCCATTGATCTTGCAGAACTCGAGTTCTTGGAGAATCGATTAAGACCATCGGTTCCAAGGCAACCGTCAATCCGGGACGCAAGGCTATTCCACGTCCAGGGACGCCATAATTGGGAACTTGCGGTCCTTCGTGCATTTCTCTACCGACGCCATGTCCTGTATATTCTCGGGTCAGGTAATAGCCTCTACTTTCTACAAATTCCTGAATAGCTGCAGACACATCACCTGTTCGATTTCCTACAGTCATTTTTTGAATGCCAGCAAATAAAGCTTGTTCTGTCACTTCAATCAATTTCTCAACCTCAGGTGATATTTTTCCTACGCCCATGGTAAATGCCGAATCGCCTACAAATCCATCCAACAAAGTACCACAGTCAATCGAAATAATATCTCCTTCGACTAATTTCCTATCTCCCGGAATTCCATGAACAAGTTCTTCATTGATACTAGCATTTATCGTCGCAGGGTAGGGATAAGGACCTGGATAACCTTTAAAAATCGGGATACCTCCATTACTGCGAATATAATCTTCCGCGGCTTGATCTAACTCCAAAGTTGTAACGCCCGGTTTAATCATTTTTCGCAATAAGGCCAATACTTGGGCGTTTACCCGACCCGCCTCTCGCATCGCCTCTAATTCCGATTTACTTTTTAAGATTATTTTTCGATCCCAACTATGCATAAACAACCTATTCCTTAGATAGCGCCACAAGCAAATCAACCATTACTTCCTCGATCGACTTCGTGCCATCCACTCTTACCAATACATTGTTGTTTTGATAATAATTGATCAAGGGCATGGTTTGGCTGGTATATACTTGTATTCGATTAGTAACTGTTTCCACTTTATCATCTTCACGTTGATAAAGTTCTGATCCATCGTAATCACAGATCCCTGCCACTTTTGGGGGATTGAATTTTTCATGGAACACATGTCCCTCAGCACGACAAGTCCAACGACCTGTCAGGCGCGAGATAAGAACTTCTTCAGGAACTTCGATATAAGGTACAAGATCGACTTTACCATTGAACTCTTTAAGCATCTCATCTAATGCTTCTGCTTGCGCAGGTGTACGAGGAAACCCATCCAATAATGCACCGGCAGAACAATCCGGATGAGAAATTCGATCGCGTATCATTGAGATGGTTATATCATCAGGAACTAATTCTCCTCGATCAATATAATTCTTTGCCTTTATGCCAAGCTCAGTTTGGTTTTTAATATTTTCTCGAAAGATATCACCAGAGGAAATATGAGGTAATCCGAGCTTTTTTGAAATCAATTGAGCTTGCGTTCCTTTACCTGCACCCGGTGATCCTAAGAGAACATAATACTTTGGCATCTACAATCCTTCCTATCCTCGTTCCTTAATCAATACTTATCGGATCAGAACAGCATCATCATATCCATGCAATTTTAGTTCAGCTTGAATATTGAAGAATGCGTCACGCACAACTCCGACTACGATGAGCAAACCAGCAGATTGGATTAACAATAATCCGCTGCTCTGTCCTAAAGGAATAATTAACCCTAATAGCCATGGCAACACAGCAACTAACCCCAAGAAAAGGGCGCCTGGTAAAGTGATGCGACTAAGAACACGCGTAAGATATCTTTGCGTAGGAGCGCCCGGGCTTACGCCGGGGATTCGTGCACCAGCTCGCTTAAGGTTTTCACCGTAATTTTGCTGCGTAAACAATACATTGGTATAGAAGAATGTAAACGCAACAACCATTAAAAAGTATAAAATCCAGTACGCATCACTATCACCACCAAACAATGCGGTCATTGAAGATGATAGGTTTCTAACCCATTCAGTCTGTGAATTTGCGAAGAAACTCGCCAGAATGGCAGGAAAGGTTAGTAGTGATTGAGCAAATATTAATGGGATCATGCCTGCCATATTGACCATCAAAGGTAATGTCCCTTTGACTGGCATAGACATACGGTTTCCAACGCGTCTACCAGGATACATAACGGGGACATTCCTACGACCTTGTTGTACAAAAACAATCGCAAAGATCGTTGCAGATGTAATCAATACGGTCAGGATAAGCAAAATCCATCTATTCTGTTCATCCGCCATCAAAGAAGCAAAACTCACTGGAACTCGAGAGATGATACCGGCGAAAATGATCAATGATAAGCCTTGATTTCTCAATCCAAATTCAGAAATAAGTTCACCCAACCAAATCGCGAACATCGTCCCAGCAGTCATACTCAGAATAATTGAGATGGAATGGAAAGTTGTATCCATACCGATACCAAATCCAAAGTTGGATATAACAGGAACACCACCTGTGAATTGGTTAAATATATTAATCTGCCCAATTGCCTGCAAAGCTGCCATTGGAACGGCTAGCACATAGGTCCATTTCTCCATCCATTTCTGCCCTTCACGGGGATCTTCTTTCATCCGTTCTTGTAAAGCAGGGATGATGGGCACCAATAATTGCAGAATAATTTGGGCAGTAATATATGGATAAACGCCCATAGCTAAGACTGAAAAATTGGACACGGTTCCGCCAGAAAGTAGATCGAGCAAACCGAACAACGTACTACTTGCTCCACCACCCTGCAGCAGCCCTGCAATAGCTTCGCGATTAGCGCCTGGTACAGGTACATGCGCAGCTAATCGATAAACAGCAAGCAGAGCTAAGGTGATCAGGATTTTCCGACGGATGTCTTTAGCTGACCAGAGATAACGCCAGGGAGACTGCTTCATATGATAATGCTCCTTATCTTACAGCTTACTCAATAATTTCTACGCTACCGCCAGCAGCCTCGACCTTTTCACGAGCGCCTTTAGTAATTCGGTGAACGCGCACTTTTAAAGTGGTTTTGATCTCTCCTCTTCCGAGGATAACTACTGGTTTCTTTAGATTACGGATCAATCTTGCTTCTACGAGTGTTTCTGGAGACACTTCACTACCTTTCGAGAAGTCTTTCAATTGATCTAAATTTACTTCGCTATACTCAATCCGGTTAATTGGTGTGAAACCTTTACCACGTACGAAGGGTAATCGGCGAAAATATGGTAAATTACCGCCTTGATGATAAAGACGGGTTCCACCACCCGCACGTGAGTTTTGACCTTTAGTACCACGACCTGCAGTCTTTCCTTGACCGGCAGCAATACCTCTACCCACACGTTTACGTGGTTTTTTTGAACCTTCTTGAGGTCTAAGATCGTGTAATTTCATGATCATACCTATGCATAACTTTCTTCACTAATTTCAACCAGGTGACTTACCTTGGCTATCATCCCTCGAATGACTGGTGTATCAGCTTGCTGAATAGACTGATTCAAGCGATTTAAACCAAGCGCCTGGACGGTTGCTTTTTGTCGTTTCGAATACCCAATAGGGCTTCTTACCAACGTTATTTTAATAAAATTCTCTTTCGATGCTTTCTTAACCATTACTCCTCCGATCCCAGAAAGGCATCAATTCCTTTGCAGTCTTGCCACGTCGGCTTGCTTCCCCTTCAGGGGATTTCAGTTGATCCAATGCTTGCATGGTTGCATAGACCACATTAAGGACATTACTACTTCCCAGAGACTTTGTTAAAATGTCCGAGATTCCAGCGGATTCCAGGACTGCACGCACACCACCTGCCGCGATAACACCCGTTCCAGGAGAAGCTGGTTTTAACAGTACGCGTGCTCCAGCGACTTTCCCGATAATCTCATGGGGGATCGTTGTTTTATATGTGGCGACCTTATGCAAATCTCTTCGAGCTCGCTCAGAAGCCTTTCGCATCGCATCGGGTACTGAATTGGCTTTACCAATTCCCACACCTACACTTCCGCGCCTGTCACCGATAACTACGGTAACACGAAATGAGAATCGACGACCACCTTTTACTACCTTTGCGACTCTCGCAATATCCACAACGCGTTCTTCGAATTCTTGAGTCATATCATTAAATTCGTTATTTGACATACTTTTCTCCTCAGCAGTGAATAAAAAATCTATCCATGATAGACTTTATCCTCTAACTAGAATTTCAGACCACCTTCACGAGCTGCTTCCGCTAAAGCCTTTACACGACCGATATATTGGTATCCGCCTCGATCAAAGATTACTTTTTCAATACCTTTTTGTTTGGCACGCTCAGCGATCGTTTTTCCGACTTTGCGTGCTTGATCGGTTTTTGATAAGCCTTTCATTTCCAGTCGCAACTCTTGATCAATCGTAGAAGCCGCGAGGAGAGTATTGCCTGCATCATCATCGATAATTTGGGCATAGATCTCCGAAAGACTCCGGAAGACATTTAAACGTGGGCATTCTGGGGTGCCTCGCACTTTTTTCCTAACGCGCAAATGGCGACGAACACGAGCTATTGAACGTGATTTATTTGTAGCCATACTTACACCTTGCCAGCCTTACCTGCCTTACGGCGGATTTTTTCTTCAAGATATTTAATTCCTTTACCCTGATAGGGTTCGGGAGGACGCACTTTGCGAATATCCGCAGCTATTTGACCAATGACCTGTTTGTCATAACCTGAAATCTTTATTTGACGTGTTTTCATATCGACTTCAAAACTAATACCTTTTGGTGGCACAATTTCTACAGGATGAGAATAACCCACATGAAGGATAAGGTTTTCGCCATTCACTTCTGCGCGATAGCCGACCCCATTGATCTCTAATACTTTTTCAAAGCCAGTACTTACACCAACCACCATGTTGTTGATCAACGCACGCGTCATCCCATGCATAGAACGATCAACGCGATCATCGGAAGGACGTTTTACTACAATTTTTCCATCTTCATAATCAATTTTCATAGAAGCTGGAAAAACATGCTCTATCTCACCCTTTTGTCCTTTTATACGAACATGGGTTCCGCTGATTTTTACATCCACATTTTCTGGTACAACTACCGGCAAACGACCTATTCTAGACACTTCGTTTTACCTCCTGAATGAGTGCAATATAACAAGTACCCATTCATACTACCAAATCTTGCAAAGGACCTCACCGCCGACGCCTAATTGACGGGCACGTTGCCCTGTCATGACACCTTTGGGAGTTGAAAGTATTGCAATTCCTATTCCTGAAAGAACCCAGGGAATTTCACTTTTACCAGTATATATTCGGCGACCTGGACGGCTAACTCTTTCTAATCCTTCGATCACCGGGCGACGTTCACGACGTTCACCAACATACTTCAAACGGATTCGTAACAATTTTGATCCAGCCACTTTGCCATCGGCAATTTCATAGCCTGAGATATAACCTTCTTCTTTTAATATCTTGGTAATATTCACCTTGATATTTGAACTTGGAATAACGACTAGCGAGTGACCTACCATTACAGCATTACGAATACGGGTTAACATATCACTAATTGGATCTGAGACGCTCATTTAATAACCTCCACCAGTTTACCAGGAAGATTTAACCACACCAGGGATCTTTCCCTGTAAAGCTAATTCTCGAAAACAAATTCTGCATAACCCAAAGCGTCTAATATAACCGCGCGATCTTCCACAGACCTTACAGCGATTACGAACACGAGTGGGGTATTTTCTCCGAGTCTCTCTGATCGACATACATTTCTTCGCCATTGATTAACCTTCCTTCCTAAACGGCATACCAAGCAACTGTAATAACGCTTTACCTTCATCGTCATTGGATGCACTTGTTACAATGGATATTTCCAAACCACGAACTTTGTCAATCTTATCATATTCAATTTCCGGAAACACAAGTTGTTCGCGCAACCCCAAGGTATAGTTGCCACGTCCATCAAATGAATTTGGGGATACACCTCGGAAGTCTCTCACACGTGGCAAAGCAACATTCATCAAACGATCTAAGAACGACCACATTTTTTTACCACGCAAAGTCACTTTTACACCAATCGCTCTTCCTTCACGTAGCTTGAAATTGGAAATGCTTTTGCGTGCTTTTGTAATAATAGGTTTTTGACCGGTGATTTTCATCAGATCACTCAAACCCGCATCCAAAGCTTTGGCATTGTCCAACGCTTCACCTAATCCAATATTGACAACAACTTTTTTTATCTGTGGAACCCGCATCATATTGTCAAATTGAAAAGACTTTATCATCGCAGGTACCACTTCTTTTTGATATTTTTCTTTCATCATATGGCTCATATTTCTCACTCCTGACTAACGAGTTAGTCAAACTGTGCTGAACATTTCTTGCACAATCTCTGAGCGCCATCTACATTTCGGACAACGCCAACTCGCGTGGTTTCGTTGCAGACAGGGCATACTAACATTACATTTGAAATGTCGATCGATCCTTCAAATTCAATGATCCCTGGAGACATTCTTTTACCTTGTGTCTGCACTTCTCGTTGATGTTTTTTGCGGATATTAATTCCTTGAACGACAACGCGATGTGCTTCAGGTAGAACCCGTATGACTTCTCCACGCTTTCCTTTATCTTTGATACCGCCGCTAATAATCTCGACTGTATCACCTTTGCGAATTTTTACTTTCACGGTTTTCGCTCCTGCATATTATCTATCAGCATCCGGTTACAAGACTTCCGGAGCCAATGACACTATTTTCATATAACCTTTTTCACGCAATTCACGCGCAACAGGTCCAAAAATACGCGTTCCTTTTGGATTCTGACCATCAGTATCCAGGATAACAGCTGCATTATCATCGAAGCGAATTGATGAACCATCTTCGCGTCGCCATTCTTTCGAACAACGTACAATAACGGCTTTAACAATATCGCTTTTCTTCACCGATCCTTGAGGAGTGGCGATTTTTACTGTTCCTACAACCGTATCACCAACTCTTCCATAGCGACGTTTTGAGCCACCAATTACATGAATGACCAATATTTCACGTGCACCAGTGTTATCGGCAATTTTTAATCGAGACTCTTGCTGGATCATGACTCCTCCTGAGCAGAGGCAAATTCTTCTAAATCAATCTCTTCACCAGCTGCAATATCACGGCGGATGATCTCTTCAACTACCC
>Ga0172371_10000961_pt1 | contig 45506 bp, 44 predicted proteins | sample Lak12m_FD_114543 | JGI IMG/M metagenome (GOLD analysis project Ga0172371, IMG submission 114543) | Freshwater microbial communities from Kabuno Bay, South-Kivu, Congo - kab_022012_12m | ecosystem: Environmental > Aquatic > Freshwater > Lake | place: Democratic Republic of the Congo: South-Kivu... | reverse complement strand
GTCAGAAAGAAATTTAACAATTAATTTCAAAACTATGGTCAGAAAGTTAAATCCAGCTCTTAAGAAACCATTAAAAGTTTCTGCAGATCTAGCAGCTGTTGTCGGTGCTGGTCCAATGCCACGCATGGATGTTGTTAAGAAGATTTGGGACTACATCAAGAAGAACAATCTTCAGAATCCAAGCAACAAACGAAACATCTTAGCTGATGACAAATTACAGAAAGTATTTGGTGGCAAAAAAGAAGTTTCTATGTTCGAGATGACCAAGCTAGTTTCAAAGCATTTATCAGATGTCTAGTAATTGATAGAATCTCCTCCAGTAATGGGGGAGATTTTTTATTCAAGATTTGCTAAGATAGAGCTACTATGAACTCACGTTACGAACTAAAATTACAACGTCAGGGTTATAAAAATATCGCTGGAGTGGATGAGGTGGGGCGCGGTGCCTACGCTGGACCTATAGTGGCCGGTGCTGTTATTTTAAATTTCGATAGACGCGGATTTTTTAAAGAAATTTCTGACTCCAAAGTTTTATTAGCTGATAAACGCGAACGACTTGCGAAGTTGATAATAAAAAATGCGCAAACCTGGTCAATTTGTTCGGTCACCAATTGGGAGATTGATCGAAATGGTTTAAGTGCCGCCAATAAAAAAGTTTTAACGCAGGCGTGTTTAAATCTGTTAATAGATCCAGAATATATTTTGTCTGATTATATGGCTGGCACTAAATATCATCGATCGTTTGAGCTGATTAAATCAGGAGACAAAAAGCTCGTTTCCATTGCCGCAGCGTCGATCATTGCTAAGGTGTTTAGAGATAGAATGATGCGGGCGTTTGCCAAGGTTTATCCGCAGTATGGTTTTGAAAGGCATAAGGGGTATGGGACGAAATTGCATCAAGCACGGTTGAAAGAGTTTGGACCTTCGGCGATACATCGACTTAGTTATTCAATATACTCGTAATTTATTGTTACTTTTGTATCCAAAAGTAACCAAAAGGTTTGGGGGTTCCGAAACTTACTTTGTCTTCTAATATTTCTTGTGCATCGGAAATGACGTTCGGACATCTTCACCCCCAAACCCCCGTGGTGGGGATAATTTTATAATGTGGATGTACGACTATCCCCAAACTCCCAGGTGATTTTTTATTTAGAGAATATAATTTAGGGTTGACAAAAACAGTAGATTTATATAATATTTTTAGCCAATAGCGTGGAGGCGGAGATGAATCCGATCGTCATGATCGACCTCATGATCCTGGGCAAGTGTCAGGACCTTTCCGACTGGACAACGAAGACCTTCGGGGTGGGGCGGGCGCACATCAAGTACGCCTGGCTTCTCCTTTCCTGCGCTGTTCTGTCCTGGCTGTTGCCGCCACTCCTTGCATGGAAGTGGACACCGGACTACGTAACGAGTTTCGTTTGCGGGATCTACTTTGGATCGAGGTACCTGCGTGATTTCTACCTGCCAAACGCTGACCGTCCGGAAAGCGACGTGCGCCAGAATCCAGCACGTTATTTCGTTTTCCGGATGTTCTGGAGCGTGTGGGTAGTACTGGATTTCGTCTCGATTCTGATTCCCGAATGGTCTATCTTCGGGACCGCGAAGAGTGACGACGTCCTGATGTACTCACTCAGCTTCGGTAATCTATTCTTGTTGCTCTTTATGTACTTCATTTCCTGCTCTGGCCTGCCTCCGCAGAAGGGGCGAGTTCGAGCGTGGATCGAGGAACATGTTCCGTCGTTGGCGCAGCCTGAGGTCGCACCAGGACAAGCTTGAGACAGATCTCTCTCAACTTACCGAGTAGGTTGAGGGAGTTTTTTATTTTAACATTGACAAATTAACCGCCATAGAATATTATTTATTGTCCAACAGAGGGGGAAAGCATGAACTTTATCATGCGTTTCGATCTGTACGTTCTGAACGCTTGCCAGCAGTTCTCGGACTGGTTGACGCGCACTTTCGGAATCGGCCAGGCGAACATGAAAGTCGCTTATGGCCTGCTCCTGGCCTTGATTGCGGTCTGGACCGTGCCAATCCTTTTCCTCACTCGGGATTGGCGTGTAGTGATTCCTTCCCTGGGTTGCGCGCTCATGATTGGTTTCATGTTGTTCGTGTTTTTCTATCTGCCGAATCTCAAGGAAGATGGCACGGTACGAAAGAATCCGTATCGACACCTGGGTTTTCGCCTGATGTTCTGGTTCTTTTTCCTGTTCGACACCATGAACGAGTCCTTGCCAAGCCTGATCTTTCTTGGTCGGCTGACCGGTGACATGGTGATCTCCATCACCGCGACGTTACTGACACTCGCGTTCGTGTACTTCATCTCCTGCTCTGGACTGCCTCCGCAGAAGGGGCGAGTTCGAGCGTGGATCGAGGAACATGTCCCGTCCTTGGCGCGGCCTGAGGTCGCACCAGGACCAGTCTGACCAACAGCCCCTACTCTCGCATGAGCAAGGGGCTGTTTTTATTGACTCAAAATTATATGGATGTTAACATGACTTTTCTGGTTCACAACCTTGAGGGGAATTATGCGGGCGATTGACGCTTGGATCCTGGCTCTGTGTCAACAGTTTTGCAATTGGCTGACCAAGACCTTCGGGGTTGCGTACGCCAATCGCAAGCTCGCCTATCTCTGTTTCTCTGCGGCTGCTTTCGGTCTCGTTGCTGGAGGAGTAGTTCTCTTCAGAGGAGACTCTATCCTTGGGGCTTTCATGTCAGTAAATGGATTCATCGTCGGTTGCGGTATGTTCATCCTGTGGCAGAAAATCCCAACTGATATTGGGACGCGACCTGAACCTAGAATCGGAATCAGCCTTCAAATCATACGCCTTGCCGGTTGGAGTTCGCTCATCACAGACATCAGTGTCTTGATGATAGTGAAGGCCAAGCATCAACCACTGGGCGAAGGGTACCAACTTTGCCTGCTGGGATACCTCGCCATTTTCTGGTTCTCGTACTTCGTCTCCTGCCGCGGCCAGCCGCGCCGACCACAACAGGTGCTCCTTCGCGAGGTCGAAGCTCGCGATCAAGCCTAGCCTTACGGCCCCTACTCTCGCATGAGAAAGGGGCTGTTTTTATTGAAAAATCGCGGTTTTTAGGGTAGAATGGGACTAGTTAATATCAAATTACATATTTATGAAAAAATACGATCACAAGAAGATAGAGAAGAAATGGCAGCAAAAGTGGGCTGAGGCTGGAGTTTTTAAGGCTTTGGATGAAAGTGATAAGCCTAAATACTATTGTTTAATCGAATTTCCGTATCCATCTGGAGAAGGTTTGCATGTGGGACATGTTCGCAGTGGAACAGCCATGGATATTATTGCCCGCAAAAGGCGCATGGAAGGGTTTAATGTTTTATATCCCATGGGTTGGGATGCTTTTGGTTTGCCAGCTGAAAATTATGCTATTAAAACTGGCCAACATCCACGCAAAATTGTTGAAAAAAATATCGCAATTTTTAAAAAGCAGTGGCAAAGTCTAGGTATCAGTTTTGATTGGGACAGAGAAGTTAACACCACGGATCCTGAATATTACAAATGGACTCAATGGATATTTTTGCAACTTTATAAAAAGGGCTTGGCCTATAAGAAGAAGATGGCTATTAACTGGTGCCCCTCATGCAAAATTGGTTTGGCCAATGAAGAAGTGATTGATAATAAATGCGAACGTTGCGGCGCTGAAACCGAGAAAAAAGAATTGGAGCAATGGATGTTAAAAATCACTGAATATGCGGATCGCTTGATTGAGGATTTAGAAACCGTTAATTATTTAGATAAAATTAAAACTCAACAAGTAAACTGGATTGGTCGTAGTTATGGCGCTGAGGTTGAGTTCAAAGTAAAAGGTTCAGACGAGTTGATTAAAGTCTTTACGACTCGTCCAGACACTTTATTTGGTGCGACGTTCATGGTTTTATCTCCAGAAAACGAAATCGTTAGCCGCATTGTCACAGCAGAACAAGAAAAAGATATTTTAACGTATCAAGAAGAAGCCAGACATAAAAGTGATTTAGAAAGGACTGAATTGCAAAAAGAAAAAACTGGTGTTTTTACGGGTGCTTATGCTATTAATCCAGTGAACAAAGAAGAAATCCCGATCTGGATTGCTGATTATGTTTTGTCTTCTTATGGCACGGGTGCCATTATGGCTGTTCCAGCGCACGATGATAGAGATTATGCATTTGCTGTTAAATATAACATCCCCGTTCGCCAGGTGGTTGCTCCTTTGTTTAGATTCACCACTGGCCTTGATGCTGTTCGTCCAGAGAAGCCAACCGTAAAACGCAAAACTGCCTATATTTTTTTAAAGCATTGGTCTGAAGATAAGTATCTATGTTTAGATTGGTCCAAGTTTGGTTGGCATTCTGGTATTATCGGCGGAGTTGAAGATGGTGAAAATTACCAAGAAGCAGCGGAACGCGAAATCCGCGAGGAAACTGGTTATCAAAACTTTAAATTCGTTCAAGATTTGGGTGGCGAATTGCATAACAATTTTTTTGCAGCGCATAAAGATGAAAATCGCTATGCTGTAGGCCAAGTTATGCTTTTTCAATTGATAGATAATGAGCAAAAAGGCGTTGATCCTGATGAAGTTAAAAATCATAATACCACTTGGGTTGAAGGTAAGGACATGGAACGATTTTTAAACATGGCTAATTTCCTCTACGCTTGGAAAATATCTCAAGGTAGCGAGCCAGCTTGTTTTTGTGGGGCTGGAGTGGCTATTAATTCAGACTTTCTTGACGGTCTTGAAACTGCGCAAGCTGTTCAAACTATGAATAAATGGTTGGCGGATAATGGAATTGGTAAAAAGACAGCCAATTATCATTTGCGTGATTGGGTTTTTTCGCGCCAACATTATTGGGGTGAGCCAATCCCCATGGTTTACTGTGAAAAATGCAGCTGGCAACCATTGTCGGAAAATGATTTACCCCTAGAATTGCCTCAAGTTGAAAAATATGAGCCAACCCAAACTGGCGAATCACCTTTAGCTGCGATTGAGAGCTGGGTTAAGACAACTTGTCCTAATTGCGGCGGAACAGCACGTCGGGAAACGGACACCATGCCTAATTGGGCGGGTAGTTCTTGGTATTTTTTACGTTATATTGATCCGAAAAACGATGAGGCACTTGGTGATCCGGAAAAATTAAAAAAATGGATGCCTGTTGATCTGTATAATGGCGGCATGGAACACACAACTTTGCATTTATTGTATTCGCGTTTTTGGAATAAATTTTTATATGACATTGATGCTGTGCCAACACCAGAACCTTATGCCCGTCGTGTTTCCCATGGCATGATTTTGGCGCCCGATGGCCAAAAAATGTCCAAGTCGCGCGGCAATGTTATTAATCCCGATGACATTGTGGCTGAGTTTGGAGCCGATGTACTACGTTTATATGAAATGTTTATGGGACCATACGATCAGGCGGTTGCTTGGGATCTAAACGGTGTTAAGGGAATTAAGAGATTTTTAGATCGAGTTTATAATTTCGATAAATGGGTGGAGAGTGAAGATTATCAAGTGACCTCGCTGCTTCATCGAACCATCAAAAAGGTAACTGAGGATATTGATGGGCGCCACTTCAATACCGCTGTTTCAGCCTTAATGATTTTTGTTAATGAGATAAGTGATAAAGGTTGTACGAAAGATTCGTTTAAGAAGTTTTTAAAAGTTATTTATCCATTTACTCCTCATCTTGTTGAAGAACTTTGGAACACCTTAGGTGGCGAGGATCTAGTTCAAAAGCAATCGTGGCAAGAATATGATGATGAATTAACTGCCTTGCAAGAAATAGAAATTCCTGTTCAGATCAATGGTAAAGTACGTGTCAAAATTAAAGTAGCTGCTGATATTACTGAAGAAGATCTTAAAAAATTAGTTCTTGAAAACGAGCAGGTACAAAAATACTTGGCAGGGAAGGAGCCTAAGAAGGTAATATACGTCACTGGTAAGTTGATTAGCTTAGTAGTTTAAAAAAATAAGAACCCCCGCGTCCACTCGGTGGCGCGGGAGTTTTGTTTCCCTATCGGATGTAGAAGATGAAGTCCTCGGCCTTTAATCCGTGTGGGCCAAGGCAGAAACGTTGAAGTCTACGGGAAACGAGGAGCAGCGCAAGGAGCACTGCCAGGACCCTCAGCTGGTCGTCGGCAGCTAAGGGCTGCGCACCAGTCACATGTTCATCCCCGGGTTTGCAACCGCGTTGTTTGCCGCCCGTATTAAGGAGGGACATGGGCAGCCTCTGGGGGGGATGGTTGACGTTGAAAACCCGGTTCTAGAACTCGCACTTGGATGTACGGCGCTGCGCTCTACTTGTGGAACACCTCGATGAAGTTGATTGGTCCTCTCATTTAATTATATTAAGCATGATTTATAAATAAAAATTTTTTCTGTGGATGTATTAGTAAAAAACTGCTTAGTTCTATCAACAAAAAATTCGTAAAACAATTTTCTTTATTCTTTGGTTCTCTAAAAACGATGTCAATAATTTTTGACATTGTTTTTTGTGTTACAATTAAATTAAGGGAGAGAGATATGGCTTTAGCGCAAGAGTTACTAACGTTTGGATTATCAAATAAAGAAGCCGATGTTTATGTTGCGGCGTTGCAATTAGGTTTTTCTACTGTACAGGAATTAGCTCAGAAGGCTGTTATCAATAGAACCACTGCTTATACGCAGATAAAAAATTTAATAGCGCGCGGTTTTATTAAAGTAGTGGAACGATACGGTAAATTGTACTATGTGGCCGAAAGCCCAGATTATTTACGGCGCATTCAGGAGCAGCAAGAGCAGGAATTAGCTCGACGTAAGCAAGTTTTAGAGAATATCCTCCCGGAATTAGAATCAATTTATAATGTTGCAGTTGAAAAACCAACGGTTAAGTACTACGACTATAGCCCTGAAAGTTTACAACGTATAAGAAATGAAATTGAAATTGCCAATGTACCTGAAATGTATAATATTTTCAATTACGAACGGTACTCTGAATTTATAAATCGTCGACATATAGAAAACATTCTTAAGCGAGTTAGAAGTTTTAAGGTAATTTACATTTCAAAAACAAAAGCATTGGATGCGCGTATTTACCGACTGCAAAATGATAGCCGATTTAATCTGCGTTATTTGTCCTCGGACAAGTTTGGCTTTTTATGTGAGGTTTTAATAGTTGGGCCTAAGGTCTATGTGGCCCGGGAAAAGGATTCCTTAATTATTTCAGATAATTTGTTTTCTCAAACAATCAACTTATTATTCCAGGCACTTTGGGGAATTGCTGAAGAAATATAGTTTCTATACGAAAAAAAATGGCTTAAATAAGCCATTTTTTCGTGATTGTGTAAGCTATTTTACTAAACCTTCGTCTGTCACAAATTCATCTTGTTCTAAGGCTGAGGTTAGAATGTTTTTTGTTTTAATTATTGTATCATTAGTCATGGCGTCTTTTGCGGTAAGAGTTGTATTTCCGGTCAGTTGTAAAAATTTCCCCTTCTGCTTGTCGGTAGGGGTAAATTCTATGGTGAAGGTACAGTCAGCTGCTTTTATTGATTTAGGCAGACTATTAATTTTCCAAGAGATGGTATTACTTTCCTCATTTAAATTAAATTGTCCCACAGAGACATTGGGTGTCCCGACGATGCTAACATATTTGGGTAGGGTTGAACTGACTTCAATGTTTTGCATCTCGTGCAAATCATTAGTGATGTCCCAGAAAACATGTAATTGTGTTTTTTCTCCAACTTTTGGGGGGAAGGGGCCGGTTCCAAGCGGCGTTCCGTCCGTATAATAATACAAGGCCCTTGTTTCTAAGTTAATATTGCTGTTGAGGTAGATATTTACGGGGTTGCTCTTTATGGAAGTAGTTGTGTCGCCATCGGGATCGCGTAAAATAAAGATTTCTCCAATACTTTCGATATGCGTATCATTTAAATTTTCTACATCGATGTCCTTGAGTTGTTCAATTGATTTTAATGGTACGGAGAAATTGATAGTAACTTCTTCTTTCCCTTTTAGTCTTTCAAGCTTTGGGATCTCTGCTCCTGTCCAAACAATAAGTTTGCCATCGAGGCCAGATTCTATTTGGCCAAAATTGTTGTCAACGATCTTTTCCCAATCAACCAAGTCTACGGGGGCACTTTTAATGGCTATCTTGGCAATCAAATCTTTAATATCATCCGATCCAGTATTTTTAACCACCAAGGAATACGTCAATATTTTTCCAAGACTGACATTTTTATTGTCCGTGGTCCCATTGATAATAAGGTATGATTGCAATGGTTGGTCAGAGATTTTAATGGTGATTTCTTTTTCAGCTAATAGAAAATATTGTTCATTTGCTCCCTGGGCGAGTAATTGAATTTTAAAGGATCGGTCACGATCAGCCTCGGTTTGGAAGGTGAGATCTTTAGAAAAATTGCCTGCAACAATGGTTTCTTTCCCTTGAGCATTTGGAGCCAATTTTTCTATGGGCCAGACATTGGTGTCAGTAGGCGTTGGCGTGCCAGACAAAAATTCAAATCCGGCGGGGTAGGTAAGCTCAAGCTTAGTCTGGACAAACTCAATGTTGGTATTGTTCTGGTTTTCTATCTTAAGATTGAATTTTTGACCGGGTGTAACGCTGGCCGGGTAGCTGATACTGAAGTCGATTTGGGGTAACTCGAGTAAGGTGTTAAGACTTGCCTCGCTGGAAAATTCAGAATTGAAGTTACTCGGAACAAAATAAAGAATGGCGTTGATTTTTTGCTCACGATCAATCGCATCTAGAAAATGGCCTGAAATTGTAATATAACCGGTGTTATTGGTGGGGATGGTGTTAAGAATCACTTCGCTGTTCATAATGGCCGGGTCACTCTTTTCAACAATAAAGCCATGCGGTAGTTGGATATTCATGCGCGCTTCTTCCAGGCCGACGTCCCCAGTATTAACATATTTGATTTGATATTGAGTTGGTTCGCCGAGTTTTACTTTCTCTGGCCCAAGAATGCTTAAATCAAGAGTTTCTGTCTTGAAGGTCCGATGATTGCTGAAATATAAAAAGCCAGCAAAAGCAGTGCTGGCTAAAACTAATAAAGAGATGATGATGGTCGCAATTATGGCGCGTCGCTTATGAGCGCGTTTTTTTTCAATAATTTTTTTTAGGGGGTCTGTTTCTTCTTGAAAAAATCTTTTTTCCGAATCAACATAGCTGCTTTCGTCTTCGGCTGCTTTATAGAGATTGACTAATTCTTTAATAGAGTCCTTTGGCGACTCTTTGATATCATGACGTTGGAACTTAACATTAAGTTTTTTTTTACTCATAAGTTTATTCAACCACAAAAGCTAATAGGTTATCCTGAGATAAATTTGTCTGATAGTTTATTGAATCAACATCCACGTCCAATTTTTCTGGGTAAGTCCAACTAATTTTTTTACCTTCTGGGAGATGTATACTGACTTGGTAGTTTGTATTCTGTGTTCCTGATTGTTTTTGTAAATAGATAGAATGGAAGGTAGAATTTGTTTTCTTGCTGAAAATATTTAAGAAGCTCTTGGAGTCATCAAATTTCATCTTAAAAGGCAACTTGTAGGTTAGGACAACTTCCGAGGTTTCTCCGGGGTCAGTTTGAATCCAATTACCAAAAACTGTTTTACCAAATTCGTTATTGATTTGTGTCTTGGAGTTTGGTTCTACCCAAACATTACCTTGGATACGCAATAAATCCTCATCCTTAGTCCAGGTATCTTGAATAGGTTCAAAACTAGTGGCAGGAATGTCGCTAAATCCGGATGCTGAAATCAGTTGGCTGCCTTGTGGCGTATAAATTCTCACAAAATCCACATTGGATTTACCACTGAGCGGATCATTAGGATCTCCTGTGTGTTTGCGTATAATTTTTAGGGTATTGATGATTTCTCCTTGATCATTAATTTCGGAGTTGAGGGAGTAGTTCTGTTCAATAACCGCATCTGTTTTATAGCCACGGATATTAGCGTTTACAATTGATAGGTAATCGCGTGAAGTGTCTTTAATTGTTCCGGTCCAATTGTATGAAGCAAATTTCTCTTGGATAGATTGATTGTGGAAATAGAGCTGAATATCTTTTTCAACCAAAGCAGTTTTAAGCACGTCGATCAGTTTAACCAAATTTTCTCCTTTGACACTGAACATTTTTTCGAGTAATTCCGGGGCTATGTCAGCCAATATTTGTTTTGGTTTGTTTTCTGCTTTGTCATAGCCGAATTCGACTGTGTTTTGTGTTTCGCTGATAAAATTTTCTGATGTTAAGAGCTTTCCATATTTAGGTGCAGCGATAGGCCCAACAATTTCTAAAATCTTTGGTACTAAACTAGCATTGATAGCAATGACCCCATCAGTGGTTGGCCCCCCAGACTTTTCGTAAAACCATCTTATTTTTTCAGCTGATGTTGCAAAATCGGGAAACCAATTGGCGTCTTGTAATTCCCAACGTGATTGTATCAACTGTAGTGGGTAGGGAGAAATTTTATTTTCTAAAAGTTGCCCTTGGAGTGCATAAATGCCACCGCCGGGAATTTCTAAATTTTCAATTTCTCCTTGATCAACGTCTAGCAAAGCAAAGCTACCCATGAACCCACCTGTAGGACGGATTTCATTGTTATTTTGGAAAACAACTAAGTAGCGTTGAAAGTGTTCCTGGCCAAGAACTACATTGAGTGTAGTTGCTAAGCTGGATAAATTTTCTATATCATTCAGTGCCAGTGAAAAATAACCTTTAATCTGCTTAAATGTTTCTTGCTTATCTTCAGGGATAGCCTCAAGACGGATTTTATTTAAGTCACCATTAATTTCCTGGAGTTGGGGGAGAAGAGTTGCCGCCTTGTCCTGAATAGCACTAATTTTTTCGGTTATTTTTTGGTCATTTTCTTCTTTAAGTCCAGAGGTAATGTTAATCAAGTCTTTCCCAACAGAAGAAACGAGTTTACCAATTCGGAGCATGTACTCGGCATCGGCTAAATTTGCTTGATTCGTTGGTATTAACTTCAGAATGGTTTGAATTTCCGAGTCGATGCTGCTTATTTTCTGATTAGCTTGTTCAAAGTTGGTTTGAGCATTGTCTAAGCTTGCTGTCGCATTATCTAGTTCATTGTTTGAGACAGCCTGGCTGGCCAGTTTCAAGTCTTCGTAGGCACTGTGAGCATAGTTCATGACATCATCCTTGGTTTGTTTGAGTTCGGAAAAATAACCAAAAACCTTGATGGGTAAAACCACTAAGAGGCAGAGAGCTAAATAGATGATGATTTTTCGGTGCCAGTTTATGGGAAGCCCGAAGTCGTAGTACCAGGGAGCCTGAGTAAATTGTTCCTCTAAGATTTCTGGTTCTGAGTTTTTTTCTCTACTAACAATAAGAATTTCATCATGTTCACTTATTGATGGTGCAAAAGCTTCCTCTGCTTTCTTTGGCGTAATTATTGGTAAGGGTTTTGATGAGTCACGATGGAAAAGGAATTCACTCACCAAGTGCTTTTTTTGTTGTGCGTTGCTTTTCTTTTCAATTAATTCGCTGAGATCTAAAACGTAGGGTGAATGATTTCTTTTATTAGCGTTAGTGATAACAATGTCAGTATGTGCAGGATTTTTCGAATCTTTTTTTAGCTCTACGTTCTCTGCTTTCGGTAGGATTGCAGCTAATTCCTTTGTGATGTTTTTTTCTTGCTGTGCTTCTGTGAGTTTTTTGTTTTGTTCGGCTAACAACTCATCGATTTCATGTTGGAGCAATCCAAAAGATAGGGGTGGGAGTGTTGTTTTTTCAGGTTTAGCGGTGCTGACTTGAGGAATATCTTTTTGAGTAATAAAAATTTTTTCAACTCTGGCTTGAGTTATGGGTTTTGTTTTTGTTGGCGCTTTTTTTAGAGTTTTTTTCTTAGTGACTACCTGTCGTTTCACTTTTGTTTTTCTTTTTTTGTCTTTTTTCACCGCGCGCATATTTTTTAAAGCGAATTATATATTTCCAGTGTTTGCCGAGCGCATTTTCTCCAGCTAAAGCGTTGGATATTGTTTGTGCCCTTGGCAATAATGGATTTTCGTAACTCAGTATTATGGAGCAGGTTATAAATTTGCTGGGCAAGTTCATCTGCTTTATGCGGATCAAAGAAAAGCGCAGAATCATTTAAAACTTCAGGCAGGCTGCTAGTATTTGAGGCTATCACTGGACATCCGCAACTCTGTGATTCTATGGCAATCAGCCCAAACCCCTCAATGAAAGAGGGAATCACGAAGCAATCAGCTTGGTTGTATAACACGGGCAGTTCATTATCTGCTATATATCCGGTGGTAATAATATCTTGCTTGTATGGAGAAGCTTCGATTTCTTGTCTTACTTTGGTGTAGTGGAGATCTTCTCTGCCACCTAAGACCAATTGGTGCTCAATTTTATATTTTTCTTTCAAAATATTGAAGGCGCGGACTAGGGTTTCGATGTTTTTATGATTACGCCAAACACCAACATAAAAGAGGTAGGGTTTTGTGATGCCAAAGCGCTCTTTTATTTCTCTAATTATACCACTATTTTGAACATTCCTAAAACGTTCGTCCACACCTTCGTACGTAACAGCAATTTTGTCCGGATTTACCCCAAAAAACTCAACAATTCCAGCCTTTGTGCTCTCTGAAACAGCAATAACTTTCTTAGCTTTGGCGATAGTGGCACGAAAAACAAGTTGATGGGCTGTTTTTCTAAACCAAGAGTCCATCTTATGGCCCGGGAAAAAAAGTGGGGTAATATCATGTATAGTACAAACTGATTTTTTGAAGTAAAAGACCGGGGAATTAAAGTGGGGATAATGAATAAGATCAAATTTGTGTTTAGCAAATTCAAAGGGGAGTCGCAGCTGCTCATCATAAGAATACCAGGGTGAGTGTACTAAGGCTTTCTTTACTCCATCATGCGGCGGGTTAAAGTGGTTAAAAGCAGCTTCTCTTAGGAATAAGAGATATTCATTTTTTTGATCTACCTTAAACAGCTCATTGGTTAATCTTTCGATATATGTTCCAATGCCGGTACATTGTTCGTTGCCGTACATTCTGGCATCAATTGCAATCCGCATATGAGCTTGCCTAGTATTTAACTAGGAATAGTTATAGTACTAGGCTTATTTTAGCATAAAATTGTCTTCAAAAACAGTCTTGGTTTTCTGGGCCGTGTGCGACCAAGAAAAATTTTTAGAAAGAGCTGAAGTTTTCTCAGTTAAGTTTTTATCAATTGATTTTTCTAAGACCGTTTTCATTGCCTGGGCGATGTCGGCAATGTTGTTGGGATCTACTAGGATGGCCTTATCACCACAAATTTCCAACATGGAGGAATTGTTCGACGCAATAACAGGACAACCACAGAGTAATGCTTCAACAGGCGGAAATCCAAATCCCTCGTAAAATGAAGGATAAACAAACAACGAGGCTAAATTGTAGAAAAATTTTTTCTCGTTTTCATTAATGTATTCTATTAAGCGAATATTTTCTTCTTGTTTTATATCTTCGACGATTTTTTTGTACTTCCAACCAAGCTTTCCGACGATTAAAAGTGGAGGTGCATCATTATCGTTTTGTCTAAGTAATTTGTAAGCCGCCATCAGTCCAGAAATATTTTTCCGTGGTTCGATAGTACCCAAAAAAAGAATGAATTCTTCCGGTAAGTTATATTTTTCTTTGATTTTTTTCATTTCTTGATCTGAGGTGCCAATTTTGTGATAAGCATCGGCTAGCCCAGAGTATATGGTAGTGATTTTCTCCGGTTGAATCTGGTAATAATTGGTCAAATCACGTGTGGTGTTTTGAGAAACGCTGATTATGTGTTTAGCTCTCTGAAAAAGTTTTTTAGGGCTAATTATTTTGTGCCAAAGTTTACGTTTTAATGAGAGAAATTCTGGGAAAAATTCAAAACTAATATCATGAGCGGTTATTACATAAGGACACGCGACCGAGAGAAAGCTTATGTTAGGAAAGAAAAAAAGATCGATTCGCTCTAGGTGAAATTTTTGGGCAATTAATTTATCCAGTTTTGGGTATTTAACTAGTTTTATGCATAAATTAAGGAGTTTGTTGGGCCAAGTGAAACCACAATAATGAACATTGTTTTGCTTAAAAAGCGGAAGATTATCATGCACATTCTTGTGCGAATTAAAAAAAAGATAATAGTCATTTGTATTATCTTGTAGCAGTAATTCTTTGAGTAGGTTTAACGTGTATTCACCAACGCCGGTAAGCTGCTTTTCCATGAGTGGGCGAATGTCGATGGCAATGTGCATATTTATTATTTTGGGGCGAATAGTGGGCTTATTAGTTTGCTACAGGTTGGCTGGTTGCCGGGTCAAGCCCGGCAAAACAGATGGAGACTGTCTCGCCGGACGAAGATCCGGCGTCCAGTGAAAATCATTTTATTTCCATTGTTCAGACAAATCCTTCCAGTCTGGATTCTCGCTTTCAATAAGTTCTAGCTTCCAGCTGCGGCTCCATTTTTTTATTTGCAACTCTCTTTTTTGAGCTTCAAAAATATTTTGGTGCACTTCATAATAAACTAAATTATGTACAGAGTATCTTTTTGTAAAACCTTCATTGATATCGTTTTTATGTTCCCAAACACGTCTTTCTAGGTTGTTTGTGAAACCAGTATATAGAGTGCTGTTTCTTTTATTTGCCAATATATAAACGAAAAAATTATATTGTCTTGGCATACTAAACGGCAGAAAGCGCACGATTCAAATATTCAGACATTTTTTGTTTAAAAATAGTTGTATCGAATTTTTCTGCATGAGAACGAATTTCTTCGGGGCTATAGTTTTCTGATTTAAAGCGAATAATTTTGTCAGCCAAGTCGGTCCAGGTTTGATCTTCAAAAAAAGTTCCAGTTTTGCCGTCAATAATCGTTTCTAACGCCCCTCCGGCTTTAAATGCTATGACCGGCCGACCAGAGGCCATGGCTTCGATAGCTGTGATGCCAAAATCTTCAATTTGCGGGTTGATGAAGGCTTGAGCTTTACTGAAAAGTTCGGCACGGCGTTCATCGCTTACACGGCCTAAAAATGTAATATTGCTTTTAGCTCGTTCTTGAAGCTTTTTAAAAAGCGGACCATCACCAAATATTTTTAGTGGTAAATTTAGGCGGTTAAAGGCGTCAACAATTAAATCAAAACGTTTATATCCAACCAGTCTGCCACCAGCCAAAAAATAATTTTCTGGTTTTTCTGATATATAAAATTTTTGAGTATCAACTGGAGGATATATAACCTCGCTGTCACGGTTGTAATATTTTTTGATGCGTTTTCTTACTTCTTCTGAGTTGGCAATAAAATAGTCAACACGTTCAGCCGCGATTTTATCCCATTGACGTAAACGAGTAAGATAAAAGGGGAGTAGTTTTTTCAGTAGGGAACTTAATCGAAGTTCTTCGATGTAATTATGACTATCAGTCCAAAGAAATCTTGGTGGGGTGTGACAATAACAAATGTGTTTAGCGTCTGGTCGAGTAATAACACCCTTAGAAAAAATTGATGAACTGGAAATGACCACATCAAAATCATTGAGATTATGATTTTCCGTAGCCGTGGGCATGAGGGTTAAAAACCATTGATACTTGCTGACACCGAAGGGAATTTTCTGTAAGAAAGAAGTTTTAATGTTATATTTTTGGAAATCAGGATGAACTTTATTTTTGTCGTAAATTAACGTAAAAAAAGGACTTTCTGGGAAAAGTTCTTGCAGAGTTTTGGCTACGTTTTCAGCCCCACCATCTTGGACCAAATGGTCATGTACTAAAGCCAGTTTCATATGGGTATACTTTAGCAAAATTTAAGGAAAATTCAAATCAAAAAAGAGCCCGAAGGCTCTTTTTGAAATATTATTTTTAGGCCGCTTCTTCGTAATCAGACACAAAGCTGGATTCGAAATCAGCCAAGTCTTGTTCTAAGGCGTCTACTAAGCTTTTACGATTGGCAAAGGTTGCTCCTTCTTTCGCGTCCTGGAGTTCAGTATAGAGCAGACGCACATGATTCTTTAGCTCCTGGTTTTTAGCTAGACGAGTATTTAATTCTGGACTTAATTCAGAGTGAACAAATTCGGCTCCTAGAAGTTCGTAACCAGCCGCAGCATAATAAGCCATAATTTTTTCTTCTAGGTTGCGCAAACGTTCGTTAAGTTGAGTTTCTTGAACAGGGACAGCAGTGCGTGTTTCTGGTGCACCTACTTTTGGTAGTTCGTAGTCTTGCATATAATTTAATTTATTATTTAATTTATTTAAACGCGTGATTTTCTACTCAAGACAACAATTGGAGTTTTCAGTAATATCCAGAAATCTAAACCAAAGGACCAATTTTCAATATAATAAGTGTCTAGCTTAACTTCTTTTTCAAAATCAAGATCTGAGCGTCCAGAAATTTGGGCTAAACCGGTTATACCTGGTTTAATATCAAGTACGTGTTTGTGTTCTTTGGTGTATTTTTCAACTTCACGTGGTTGATGCGGGCGTGGACCGACTAAACTCATGTTGCCTAACCAAACGTTGAATAGTTGCGGCAATTCATCGATTGAAGTTTGTTCAATAAAGCGTCCGATCTTGGTACGGCGGGGATCTTTTAAGATTTTGTAGACCGGACCTTGGCGTTCAGATTGTTTTTTTATCAAGTCTTCTTCGTATTTTAGAACCGCTGCTTGATCAGTATATTTAGCAAATTGTTTTCCGGTGCAATATTTTGTATACATCGAGCGGAATTTGAAAACATTAAAAGTCCCTTTGCTGTGTACGCGTTCATTTTTATAAATGGCTGGGCCCCAATCTTCTAGTCTAATCAAAAGAGCGAGGAGGAGCATGAAAGGGGAGAGAATAATGATCAAAATTGAGCTCGCCACAAAATCAATAACGCGTTTGGTAATTTTGTGCCAGCCGTCAAGTTTTGTTTTGCGGATTTCGATGATGGGCACGCCGGCGATCATGTGAACTTCAACGTTGGTGGTTCGTGCTTCAAATTGACCGGCTGCGTATTTGAAAATGATATTGAATTCGTTAGCAAAATCTAGCAAAGCAATGGAGTTTTTTCTAGAAATATTGGAATCAGTTTGAATAATTTCATCTATGTGATATTTGCGATGCAGATCGCGGAGTTCTTCGCGGTTTTTGTAGTCCTTGATATGCGCTACGATTTTGTAACCAAGCTCTGGTTGTTTAGTGAAAGTTTCAACAATAGCTTCTGTATTTTCATTAACGCCTACGATAACCACTTTGTGCGCGCCCCAGCCCACACTCAATGACCAATTTTGAAACTTTCTGACAACAATACGTTCGATGGTGATAAAAATCATGGCCAACACCCAGGCTAGAAGAACGATAAAACGTGAATCAAATAGTTCGCGGACAAAAAACATGTAAATAATTACAGCTGTCATGCCGGTAGAGCAAGCCAAAATAATTTTAGTCATTTCATCAATAATGCGACGACGTGTAAAAGCATATAGTCCAGACCAGGCGAAAAAGATTAACCATAAAAGAGCTACAGAAAGAATATAGAGAACGTAACGATCGAAATTAAGATTAAAAATAACGGGACGAATTGATTGAATTGATTCAGCAAAACGTAAACTCCACGCCGTTAACCCTGCAAGGACTAAAGCAAAATAATCAAGCGGTATTTTTAAAAAAGTAAAAAAAAGTTCAGCTTTTTTCTTCATAAATATTTTTATTTACGCTCTAAGTGTAGCATAGCAAGTATCTGAGTTCAATTTATTCACGGTTGACAATATGGTCAGTGCCAGATATAATAAAGCGTTCTTGATAAGTCATCTTGGACATCGGAGGGACAAGCATGGAATTCTCGGAATGGATCTTGCCGGTGGCGGCAGCAACGCTGCATGGTTTTGCTTACCTGATCTACAACGTGGATGCGGAGAAGAAGACCACGGACCCGAACCTCTTCAGTTGGTTCATTTGGTCCTTCACGGCGGTTCTGAACGCCCTCACCTTCAAGGACATGAATCAGAACTGGCTGTCCGCGTTGCAGTTCTTCACAGGCAGCGCAGCCAGCATTCTGACCTTCTTCCTGACCTTGCGTCGCGTCAAGATGTCCTGGCCGAACAAGTTCGAGCTGGGTTCACTCTTGTTGGCGGTGACGGCCGGATTCCTCTGGGCCAAGTGGCACCAGGCGGGTTGGGCGAACATGCTCCTCCTGCTGGCGTTGCTCCTGGGCTTTGTCCCAACCTACCGGGGCATGAAGGAGAAGCCGAGTCGCGAGCGCCCGCGGGCTTGGTTCATGTGGACCGGAGCCTTCCTCATCACCTTGTTGAACGTGGTGGTACAAGGCTATAAGTGGACCTCCTGCATCATGCCGCTCTTCGGAGCGGTGCTGCACGCGAGCGTCGGCGTACTCACCTACCGCAAAGTGCGCGAGTCATCGTAGTTCATTGTACCCGAACATACTTGAACGGGAGAAAGGAGATGGAGACAAGACCCTTGCTCTACATCCTAGACGAACCACCGACCGCTGAGTCTGTGGCGGAACCGCTGCATCATGACACAAGCTTCGAGATCGTCGTGATGCACAGTGCTGGTGAGCTTCTGGCCGCTTGCCGTGAACGTAAGCCGGCGGTGATCCTGGCCGAAGTGGCGGTTGTCTACGGCGGCGCAGCCATGGAGTTGGAGGCAATCACCGACCCCCAGATCGTGTGGGCAACCGTCCGCGCCTTGCACAAGCTGAAGCAGGAGGGATGTCTCGAAGACGTCTATGTCATCCTGCTGCACACGGGATCGTTCCTGGGGCCGCGCGAGATAAGCGAATTGCGCGAGACCGGGATCATCCAAGGCGCCTGGGCGAAGCCATACGATACGCTCCTGTACACAGCGGCGCTCTGCCAGCTCTTCGACATGCCCAATCCGTACCCGCGCATGATCGAGTGGACCCCAGACAAGACCGTCCCGTGGGACCAGGAGGATTGAGCGCGAGACGATTCGAGTCCCAAAACGTGCGACACGTTGCGGGACTTTTTTATAGATTGCTTCGTAGGCATTTTTAAACTTACTCGCAATAAAAAAGTCCCAAACAAGTGAGTAAGCCGGATTCTGTTTTAACTGTCATCTATCTGGCACGGCAATTGCTTGCCGGGTCGAGCGGGCTACCATTCTTGCCCTTGCACTCAAGTAAGGATTTGGCCGTTTCATTCCAACCTTGGATATAGCTGGATTCGTCCATCTCCGCATAAAGCTTCGATGGACGCTTCGTCTCTTGCGAGACTCAGCGTCACTGTTCGCACCTCTATCTCACGATTGACAGGCGTTACCTGCTACCTTCGTCATAAAGACTGAGTGTCCGGACTTTCCTCCCTTCTTCGCTCTTCACTGCGTTCGGAGCTACGAAGGGCAGGCCCACAAATATTACATTATGGATCCTGCCCTCCGAAGCTCGAGCAAAGCGAGGAGCGAAGGAGGGCGACAGTTCTTCTTGTTTGGGACATTTTTAATATAGCAAAATTTGGTTTATTTGTCAATGTTTTTGCTAAAATTAAACAAATTTTTTAAATAAAAATAAAAATGATATAATTATATTGAAAACAAAAACAAAAAGTTCTGAGTATGAAAAAAGTACCTCCAAGGGGTTTATATTAATGCAACCAAGGGCGCGGCAATAAGTTTTGTTATCTTTGTGGCCGCTGCTTTCTTTTTACCAGAGCCACAACATCGCGAAGGTTTTGAATTAGTGCTGACTATTAGCACTTTTTTGTTTGCCATTATCGCTGGTTTCTTTATCTCTCGTCTTAATAGTCGTTTCGATGCTATTAGAACGATTATTGGTGAGGGCGATGGAGAGTTTTTAACATTATATAAACTGGCGCAACTTATGAGCCCACGTTTCAGCAAAAGGATAAAATCAATTTTAAACGATTTCTACATCGTTGCTTATGATTTTGCGCTATCTGATTATGATAAAACCTATAAAGAAAGCAAAATATATTACATGAAATTTTGGCAAGAACTAAAAAAGCTAAAAAAATCAGAAAGGATTGAGCCCTTTCATGAAAAATGTGTTGATATAATCGTCGCCAGTGAAAAACGACGCAATGTTACATCCGCACTGGCTGCTGAAAGGTTAACTCTAGGACAATGGGCGGTGCTAATCATTCTCTCGGTAATTATTATCTTCTGCATTTATTCTTTGAAGACTGAAGAACTTTATTCAAGGTTTTTGGCGATACTTCTTTCAACTGTGTTAATGTTGGTTTTATTGTTGATGCGCGATTTACAAAATTTGGTTCTCGGACAAACAGAGCTGCTTGAAGAATCAGGTCAAGAAATGTTCGAGGATATTGGAGAATTGAGATATTATCAATCACGACATCTAAAAACCGGTTTATCAAGTGTCCCTCCGCATATAAAAAAGTTTCGTTTAGGTTTGCATGAACCGGGAGCCAAGGAATTTAAAATTAAAATTATTACACGGGAATAAAACCAGCCTCCGCGTAAAGCTTCGGCTGGTTTTTGATTTGACTAAGATTATAGACCAATTTTTGTTCTAACGGTTTTGATTTTCTTGCTGGCGATTTCTTGCGCTCTCTTTGCCCCGACTTTAAGGATTGATTCAAGCTCATCGTCTTCTAATGCTTTTAGTCTTTCTTGAATTGGGGTGACGAAATTGATTAACTTGTCTGCAAGACTCTTTTTAAAGTCGCCATACCCCTTACCAACAAAATCTTTTTCTATTTCTTTGATCGGTTTTTCATCAACTAAGCTATAAATAGTCAGGAGATTAGAAATTGCTGGTCGTGCCTCACCAAATTTTATCTCAGTTCCAGAATCAGTGACTGCTTTTTTTATCTTCTTTTCAATAACTTCTGGTGCATCAGTTAGCGCAATGTAATTATATTCTGATTTGGCGCTCTTGCTCATTTTCTTTTCCGGGTTGTCGAGGCCACGGAGTCGGGCACTAACTGGATTAATGTAAACCCCAGGTTCTTTGAATGTTTCGCCGTAAATGTTGTTAAATTTTTTGGCGATAACTCGTGCAAGTTCAACGTGTTGTTTTTGATCTTCACCAACGGGAACAAAATCCGTGTCATAAAGTAAAATATCAGCAGCCATTAACACCGGGTAGGTGAATAGACCGGCGTTAATATTGTTTTTGTGCTGAGCTGATTTATCTTTATATTGAGTCATGCGTTCTAGTTCAGCCATGGGGGTGCTGCAACTGAGAATCCAAGCGAGTTCAGTATGTTCTGGTACGTCTGATTGTCTGAAAAGGGTCACACGTTCCGGATCTAAACCAACTGTGACGTAGAGTTTAGCTAATTGTCGAATATTGTTAGCTAAAATTTCCGGCTCCTGAAAAACCGTGAGAGCATGATAATCAACAATACTGAAAAAAGCATCTAGGTCTTTTTCTTTTTTTAAGAGTTGGATCCAGTTATAAATAGCTCCAAAATAATTGCCGAGGTGAATAATGCCTGTTGGTTGAATGCCACTAAAAATGCGTTTTTTCATATGATATAAATTAGCTTATATTTATAGATTATCCTGTCTGTGAAATCCGGTCAAACGAGAAATTTGGACGAATATAGTATACCAAAAGTGGCCTAAATTGGCCACTAAAAGTCATTTAGGTAATTCCGAGTTGTTTGTCGAGCGGTGGATTCGAAAAATAAGCTCTGACGTTAAAAGATGGATCTATAAGTTCAACCATGTAAAATTTTTGTTTTTCTATTCGTTTAAATCCTGGCTGTGGTAAATATTTATTTTCAAATTGTGCAAAATCAGAAATAGTAAAGTCAGCGTCACCGCGTTCTGGTCTGGTTTTATCGGGTAACCTGATTTTTAGAAGTTTTAAATTACCGGCCACGGTCTCGATCGGTGCGATATGAAATAGAATTCCTGTCGTTGTTTCTAGAATTTGTTTTCCGATTTGCTTGGTTGATTCAAGCAGCTCCATGTATTCCTCTTGATTTTGAGAAAAAACACAAGCATAATTCACCGGAGTATCTTGGAGCTCAATGTGTTTATTCTTTAAGTTGTTGGCTTCTTCGACGATCCCTTTTACTAATTGTTTTAATGCGTCGCTATTCATATGTTCAAATATTACACTTTGTCTTGACGTTGTTTTAGATCTATATAGTTAATAAGTTCAATTTCGTTGATTTTTAGAAATGGATTTAATTGTTCAATCTTTCTTACATCCAACTCTCGCTCTTTGTTTAAGCTGGAAGGGCAATCACGGTCGTAATAGCCTGGATGGAATAAAATTTCATAACTTTCGTTGTCATTTAGGTTTTCAAGAATATTCCTAAGGGCAACAAAATCTAGCTTGGTGCCATTAATGACTTCATTTTTAGTCTGGACAACGCCATTCAGTTTATAGCCATGATTGCGGCAGGGCAGGTTGTGCGCTAAACAAAATTTTAATATTTCAGGATATGCAGATTCTATTTGCGTACCTTTGTGAATGTCTAAATGACTGGGTGGAGCATTAAAAATTTTAACAAATTGTTGATATTGTTGTTGTATTTGAGCTTGGAAATCGCCTTGCGCAAATTCCAGATGCAAACCAACGCTCACAGTTTTTATTTCTGCTAATTCTTTAAGTTGTTCGACTTGTTTAATTTGTTCGGCCGTGATGCGGTTCACCATTACGGTTGTTGAAGAAATCAAATGCCGTTCGGCTAAGGAAAGAATTTCACTATTGAAAATTTGGCTATAGCCAAAGTCGTCGGCATTGATGATTAGATGTTTCATAGAAAATTATGATTTGCTATATTTTTTCTTTATTTCCGCAATGACAACCTCCCATGTTTTACATGGAACTACATTCAGTTTGCTCTCAGACACGTGGTGATCGTAGAGGAAAATAGTCCCTGGATAATCATTGGGTAAAAAGTCTAAGATGGAGGCATTGTCGTCTATTAATCCAAGAACTTGAGGATATAGTTTTGTTAATATAGAAGCTTTCCACTTACTGCCTTCTTCATGCGGTATGTCCATTGGCTTGCTAATGAGCGGAGCTTGAGGAAAATTGTGTTTATCGAGCCACCGTTGCGTTCCGTCTCGAGTTACTTCTGGGCGTATTGTTATGTAGGCAGCTATGGGGATTATTTTTTCTATTTCTTTAAGCGATCCATTAGCCCCTTCGATTAAAGGTAATTCGCTTTGAACTTCATTGGAGTGAGTTTGTTCGTGTGCCCATTGCTTGGCTTCATCCGTTTGCCAGTAGGGGACATTTTGTACATAACGATATTTTTCAACCATTTCTTTGATGGTCAGATTTTCTGGATTACCAAAACGTTTTTGCATTTCTTCAACCCAAAAGCCTATAGTCCAAGAAAGTGTTTCGTCGATGTCCACGGCGAGGCCTCGTTTATTTAATAGAAATTTCATAGATAGATTTATTTTTTGTAGAAATCTTTTTCACTTACTCCCGATTGTAATAGAATTGATTTGAATGTGCCATAAGGTATCTCTTTCTCGGTTGTTTTTAGTGTCACAAATCGCGTTGGATGTCCTTCATTTTTGTAGCGGGCATGTGAACCCTTTTGTCTAACTAAAAAGAAACCTTCTTTGCGAAGGGTTCTCAATATTACGCTGAGCGGAATAGGTTTAGGCATAGTTCAAAGAGCAGACAACTAAGTTTGGTCTTTCGACTTTTGATATTTTATTTGCCGGAACATCTTCAAGGTGTAGTTCTAAGGCTTCACAGAGGCTATCGAGTGCTTCTTTTTTGGTTTTGCCAAAACTGGAAACGGAGGTGTTGAGATTCCAGGCCACATAGTATTTGCCCTCTTTCCAAACTACGTTTTTAAATGATATTTTAGCCATAAAGTTATTGTTTATTTAATGTATAATGGCAAATGTGTTTGACTTTGTCAAACCTAGATGTTTGCAATTTAAGTATAACAAAAGTGGCAATTTTTGGCCACTTTATTGATAAATATCATGATCTCCGACCGAATGAAAATAAGCAGTTTTTTTGTCACTCGAGAGTTCAAAAATAATTCTGTATTTAAAGCCTATTGAAAAAGCCAAAAACCCACAGAGTTTCCCTTTGAGTTTGTGCGTTTTCAGCTTCGGGCTAAAAGGACCATGGCGAAAAATAATTTCTAATGTCTCCGCGGAATCTTTGATGTCGGAGGGTAGCTTTTTGTACTCTCTGGCAAACTTTGAGCTATAAAGTATCTTCATGTACAAAGAATTATCTTAAGCTCTTTAAAGAGTTTAGAACTTTGCCCTTACCAGTGGCCAGTTCAATCCTACTTTCGTTCAGCTCACTTAAAAGCTGACTTTCTTGCCAATTTCTTAAAAGATGACGAAAAAATTCACTAGTAGATCCAAAGTCCCCAGCTTTGACGGCTGATTTGACAGCCTTGGCCATTGTTGTTGGTAATGAGATGTTGATTATTTCACGCATATTGTTTTATTTAACTGTAATAGTTTGTGTTACAACTGTATCATTGTAAAAAGAGTTTGTCAATTTAAGGCGTTGGTTTGCGCAATAACAAAAGTGGCCATTTCTGGCCACTTTGCTAAGGAGTTATTTCGGGAATTCTCTCTCGAGGAATTTTCCGTACTATTACTTTCTTCTTCCCAAGTATTTTACATTTCACTAGTCGGTGTAAGCCATCAAGAATTAACCATTTACCTTTGTTTTCCATAATGTCTATAGGGTAGGATATGTCAGAATTCATGGTTCGTTTGTATTCTTCTTGATGCAGATTTGGATGATTGATAACGTCTAATGGATAGAGACAATATTTTTGTCCGTTTTCATCCCAGAAAGGAATATTAAAGTGCCAGGTTAGTTCGAAAATATCCATTTCTTCCGGGGGAATATCTAAAGCCCAAACTTTTTCTTCGGACCAATTGAAGTCAAACCCAACATCCTTGATAATTTGTGGAATTAATTCATCTTCCATATGTTATACCTCGATCACCACTGGCAAAACCATGGGACGTCTCTTTGTTTTTTTGTATAAGAATTTACCCAAAGCCTCACGCAGTTTGTTTTTGATTTCCATAGGATCAGCGGCATGTTCCGGACCTTTATCACGACAAACAGTTTTGACGAGAGTACGGGCCTCTTCAATCAATTCGCGGCTTTCTTTCATGTAGACGAAACCACGAGAAATAATGTCAGGGCTGCCAACAAGTTCACCAGTGTTACGTCTAACCGTGGCAATCACCACAAACATACCATCTTCGGCCATAAGCTGGCGATCGCGTAAAACAATGCTACTGATGTCACCCACACCTAAACCATCAACCATAATATATTCAGTCGGAACTTTTTCGGTTGTAAGTTTACCCACGGCTTCAGTTTGGGGGTTGGGCTTACTAAACTCCATCACTTGTCCATTGTCAGCGATAAAAATGTTGTCGCGTGGAATACCGACCCCCTCGGCAATGTCAGCGTGCATATTCAACATGTAGTGATTAGCTTCAATAGGAATGAAATATTTAGGTTTAAATAATTTGATAATAAGTTTCAAATCTTCTGCTTTGGCATGACCACCAGCATGGATATCCATATTTTGATAATGATACACTCTGGCGCCTAAGCGGTAGAAAGTATCTTTCAAGTTTTGGATGGTGCGTTCATTGCCCGGAATGACCGAAGAAGAGAAAACGATTGAATCGCCACGTTTAATTTCAACTAAGCGGTGTTCGTTATTGGCGATACGCATCAAGACGGCGTTTTCTTCGCCTTGGGCTCCGGTGCCTATAACCATTAATTTTTCATCGGGTAAGCGTTTGAATTCCGCATCCTCGATAATGGTGCCTGGTTTAATTTTCATGTAACCTAGGTTTTGCGCAATTTCAATATTAGTATTCATGCTGCGGCCTTCGACTAAAACTTTACGTCCATATTTTTCAGCCAATCCAATTAATTGTTGGACACGATTGATAAGTGAAGCGAAAGTGCCGACTATAATACGGCCCTTGGCTTCTTGAAAGATTTTTTCTAGATCGTGCGTAATTTCCGTTTCTGATAATTGGTATCCGGAATGTGGGGCATCGGTACTGTCAGACAATAAAGCTAATACCCCTTTGCCACCAATGATTGCAATCTTATTCAAATCAATTGGTTTGTCGTTAATAGGGTTAAAGTCAACTTTAAAGTCACCGGTATGGACTACTGTTCCCACCGGAGTGTTGAAAACAACGCCAAAACTATCTGGGATGTTGTGGTTTACACGGAAGAATTCAATGTTAAAGTTACCCAGAGTAATTTTATCCTTGTCTGGATCTACTTTTTGGATGTTAAGCATCGGTAGCTTATATTCTTCGTGTCTGCGCTTGATGATCTCTGCAGTTAAGGGCGCTGTATAAATTGTCGGGCTACCCAATTTAGGGATTAAATGAGACACAGCTCCAATATGGTCATAATGACCATGAGTAATAATTACTCCACGGATTTTTTTTATTTTATCCATGAGGTAAGTTGTGTCCGGAATGATGTAATCAATTCCGGGCATGTTTTCTTCAGGGAATTGGAGTCCCATATCGACGATGACAATATCATCGCCATATTCTAATAAGCTCATGTTGCGACCAACTTCTTCTAACCCACCTAAAACCATTAAACGTAGTTTTTGGAGTGGTTTGCCAGAACCAAAATTGGCCTGGAAAGTTGATTTAACTATGGGCGAGGAAAAACGAGTGCGATCGTTTGGCGTTCCAAAACGTGCACGTGGTTCTTCTGTTTTTGGCGCAGTTGTTCTAGCTCGGTGTGTGCTGGTAGCACGACGTGTCCGAGAAAAAGAACGACGCGGAGGAGAGCGGCGAGCGCTCTCGGTTGTTCTTGTGATCATAATTTTTTAAGAAGCAAGTAAGCTGATAAGAAAATTAAGTTAATGTTTAGAATCAACAGTACTAGCTAAGTATTTAGAGTCTTAGGTTTAAAGGGAAGGGGAAGAATTTTTACCTTCCTTTTATTTTTGCCAAGATCTATCAGTTTTGATGTACCAAGAAGTAATTTGATTGAAGCGATTAGCTGGCAAAATTAAACGTTCAGAATCAAAGCCTTTGATTTTTTTATTTTGGGGATAGGTGTAAGTCGGGCTAAATAAGAAAATTGCTGGTACAGAATCAGCTAAGAGTTTTTGGAATTGAGCATACTGAACGGCTCGCTTGGCATCGTCCGTTGTTTTGCGGGCGTCCTCTAATAGTTTATCAATCGTTGGGTTATTGAGTGAGGTTAGGTTGAGCCCAGGATGGGTTTCTTGATTAGAATGCCAGAATGGATATGGATCTGGATCCTCTCCCAAAATTTGTCCGTACAATAGAATTTCGTAGTCACGATTTTTGATCGTATCTTGAATTTTACTGGTATCAACGACCACCAAATTAATTTTGGCACCAATTAGCTGCCAATCTTTTTGCAACTCTTTAGCAATGGCAACATTCTCTGGTTGATTGACAGTTGTTAATGTGAACTCTAAGTAATTATCTTTTTTCTTTCTGACTTGGAAAGGGTATTCATCAGTTGCGGTAATTTGTGCATCACCTTCAACCTTTTTTTCTTTCTTATAATCACTTAAAACCCAACCAGCTTTTTCAAGCTCAGCCTTGGCATACTCTGGGTTATAAGGAAATTTTTCAAAATCATCCGTATAACCAAGCGAGCCCTTAAGCACCGGACTGTCGATGACAGTAGCCTCAGCGTTTAGTATTTCATTAACAATTTTTTCTTTATTAACTCCATGACTCAATAATTTGCGAATAGCGACATCTTTTAAAACCGGATTATTGCGATAATTAAAGAAGGTCGCCGTATATTGAGGCAATTGCAATAGATGAAAATTCAAATTGCGGTTGTTAATGATACGTCCGCGGATTTCTTTGGGTAGGTAGCTAATGCCCTCAACGTTTTTGTTGTTGAGAGCCTCAACTGCCTGCTCAAAATCCTGGTAAAATTTAAAGGTTAATTCATTAATGAATGCTGGCTTTTCGTAGTAGGCATCATTTTTTTCTAGGTTGAAAGATTTGATGTTACCGTTCTTATTTTTGATCAATGATTTAAATTTATATGCGCCAGAGCCAATCGGCTTTAAGTTATATTCGGCCAAAGTCATGTTCTCTGGTTGAATGTTTTCCCAAATATGTTCTGGCAAAATTCCCACTGTCAGACTTTCTAAAAATGGAGCAAAGGGTTCTGGCAAGGTAAAACGGATAGTATAGTCATCAATTTTCTCTATGGTTGTGCCTCTAAAATTAAAAAGTAGGGGTGTTTTTGTCTTTTGGTCATTGATGCGATTAAAAGTAAATATAACGTCGTTAGCTGTTAAGTTTTCTCCATCATGCCATTTAACGTCTTGGCGTAATTGAAAGGTATATACTTTTTGATCGCTACTAATTTGGTAGTCATTGGCTAGATCTTTAATCAGGCCGGCATTAGTAAATTTTAATAGTCCTGAATATATCAACCCAGTGAGATCTAAATCTACATCACTAGATGAAGCAAAAAGGGGATTTATATAATGAGGTGTACCAACCAAACCTTCCGTGTAAGTTCCTCCGTCTTTGGGTGTTTGGGTAGAATGTGTCCAGTAGATATTAATAAAAAGACAAAGAGTGCTGACTATGACAACTCCGGTAAGAATTCGTACAAACAAACGTTCTGTTTTACTTAAGTATTCAGATAAATATTTAACTTGCTGCCAACTGGGAACTCTTTTGTTGGCTGAAAGTTTTTGGACTAATTTTTCATCGTGCGCTTGGAAGTTACGGCGTTTGCGTTCTTGCAATTTGTTTTTGATGAAAAATTTAAAAGCCTGAATTTTAATTCCGATTTTTCTTAAAAAAGACACAGAGGAAGATTATTAGTAAGTGAAGAGGCTAGCAATTGATAGCCCTAAGAATGCAATTGAGAAGATTATAGTAAGTATAAAAATCTTTTTTTCGAGGCCGCGCTTGGTTCGGAAGGCATTACTCGTATCACTTCCACCAAAGACTCCAGACAAGCCACCTTCTTTATTTTGCAGTAAAATTAGCACAATCATGATAACGGCGCTAACTATCTGAGCAATAGTAATAATTTTATTCATAGTGGTGTTTTTTCAGGGTTAACCATAGTATATCAAGAAGAAACGTCTTTGTCAATGGAGAAGCGAACTTCAGTTCCTGGTAAGTTTTTTGTTGGGGACATAGGAATGTGGTATAATTTAAAAGAATTTATGGAGGATGTTCAACTTCTGAAGAAAAAACCTTCGTGGTACCGACGTTGGTGGGGTATCTTGTTGTTAAGTTTGTTCTTTTTGAGTTTTTTGTTGTCGATTATCATTACCTACATGGGGTATACGGTTTATAAACAAATGCGTTCGGGAACATATTTAGAGAATAAAACGCAATTTGAGATGAATTTACTGACAGATAAGCTCAGCCCCTCTTGGGGAACAGATGGAGCACCAATAACAATCGTTGAATTTGCTGATTTTAATTGCTCTAATTCCTTACAAGCAGTTGAACCTTTAAACGAAATCCGACAAAAATATGGTGACAAGATAAAGTTTTATTGGCGCAATTATCCCGTAGTCAAAGAGAATTCCGTCGAGTTAGCTTTGGCTGGCGTCTGCGCGGATAGGCAGGGCAAGTTTTGGGAATATCATGATATTATGTTTGCTCGTCATGGTGTGGTAAGTATTGGAGATTTAGAGGATATTGCCAAAGAAATTGGCCTCAATATTGATAAGTATCGAATTTGTATAAATCATTCATTATCAATGTCTCAATTGCGTAAAGATTTTTATGCTGCGCAGGATGGTCAAGTAAAGGGGACTCCGACTTTCTTTATTAATGGTAAAAAGGTAGAGGGGGCGCTATCCCTCGAAAATTGGGAAGAGATCATTAATACTCTCATGAAAAAATAATATGTCAAAAATAGTTCAAATCAGATTTCATGGTCGTGGTGGGCAGGGGAGCGTGACGGCAGCAGAGTTGTTTGCTGTAGCTGCCTTTTATGATGGGAAATATGCGCAGGCTTTTCCGAGTTTCGGGGTTGAGAGACGCGGGGCTCCGGTTCAAGCTTTTTTGCGAATTTCTGATGAAGAAATTCGTTTGCGTGAACAAATCACGGAACCAGATTATCTGATAGTTCAAGATCCGACATTGTTGGGTGAGAACTCAGATGTTTTGGAGGGAACAAAAAAAACGTTAGGCATCCTTATTAATACAGATAAAGAGACTTGGCCAGGAATTAAAAATGCAGCTTGCGTACCGGCGACTAAGATCGCTTTAGAAAAAATTGGTAAGCCCTTTATCAATACTGCAATTTTAGGTGCTTTTGCGGCTATGACTGATTTGGCTTCACTTGATTCTTTGCGTCGTGCAGTTAATGAACGTTTCCCGGCGGCCCTCGCTAAGAGTAATGTTGCGGCGCTGGAAGCAGCATTTGAATTTATAAAGAAATAAGACCACTAATGTCATGCTGAATTTGCTTGCCATTCACCACAACTTCGTTGGGTGCATGGCAAGCAAATTCAGGATGACAGTGGGGATATATATGAAGATTGATATAACATCAGATCCTGGATCAACCAATAAAATTAAAACCGGCAATTGGCGCACTTATGTTCCAACAATCGATCATGATAAATGTATCGCCTGTGGAACTTGCGCTCGAGTTTGTCCTGAAGGTTGTGTTTTTCCGGTTGGTGACAAAGCTTTACAAGGAAAGGTCTTTTACGAAAAAGATTTAGATTATTGTAAGGGTTGTGGGATTTGTGCGGAAGAATGTCCTGTGAAATGTATTAAAATGGAGTTGGAAGAGAAGTAAAAACATTAATGTCATACTGAATTTATTTCAGTATCTCTTGGTCAAGCTTATCAATGATTGTTGAGATCCTGAAACAAGTTCAGGATGACAATGAATAAATATGAAAAAATGTATAGAAGGCTCACATGCAGTAGCAGAAATCGTTAAACTGTGCCGGCCCGCAGTGGTCGCTGCCTATCCTATCACTCCGCAAACACATATTGTGGAAGATTTGTCGAAGTTTAAAGCTGAGGGCGAGGCCAACTATGAGTTTGTCCGGGCCGAAAGTGAATTTGCTGCAGCCTCTATTGTGTTGGGAGCGAGCGCTTCTGGTGTTAGAACTTATACAGCCTCTAGCTCGCAAGGGTTGTTACTCATGACTGAGGTTTTGTTTACTATTGCTGGTATGCGTTTACCGGTTGTTTTAACTTGCGCCAATCGTGCGATATCAGCACCAATCAATATTTGGAATGACCAACAGGACGCCATGACAATTAGAGATAGTGGTTGGTTAATGTTGTTTGCCGAAAATAATCAAGAAGCAATGGATTTCCACTTAGTCGCTTACAAGATTGCCGAAAAATTATCAATTCCGGTAATGGTTAATATGGATGGTTTTGTTTTAACTCATACTTTTGAGCCGGTTGATGTGCCAGAATTAGCACAAGTAAAAAAGTATTTGCCTGATTATAGACCGCTTAAGGGACAGATTCTTGATATCAATAATTCCAGAACTTTGGGCGGCTTTGCGACTCCAGAAGATTACATGCCTATCCGCGAGGATCTTTTCAAAGACATAGCGGCAGCTAAGAGTGTTTTGCGTAAAGAATTTTCTGAGTTTAAAAAAGTTTTCGGCCGAGGTAGTTCGGATTTGACAGAATATTATGGCCCTAAGAACGCCAATGTTATTTTTGCGGCTATGGGTTCTGTCCTTGGAACTATTAAGGATTCAGTTGATGAGCTTAATAAGGCTGGAAAGAAAGTTGGTGTGTTGAAAATAAAAAGCTTTCGTCCTTTTCCAGAAGAGGAAGTTGTTAAAAAGTTAAGCGGCGCTAAATTTGTGGCTGTTGTTGATAAATCCCTTTCGCTGGGACAGAGTGGGATTTTGGCAACTGAGATTAAATCAGTCGCGCATAAAAAGATAAAAGCAAAAATTCAGTCATTTGTTTTGGGGTTGGGTGGGCGCGATATTACAAAAAAAATGATTACGGAAATATATAAGAGAGTTCAAGCAGCTGGTAATAATACAACATTCATTAAATAAAAACTTATGAGTCGAATCGTTAAATTTTTTATCATATTTGTTTGTTTTATTATCACCGCGCAATTTGCGAGTTTAAGCTATTTAATTTTCGTTCCCAATGCTTTAGCTGATGCACCCACCCCACCAGATATACGCGACAAAGTAATTATACCGTTGGGTTCATATAATGATTTGGGCGCTGCTCAATGGGTGGATTGTAAATACCAACCAACCACTGCAGATCCCAGTGGACAAAAAACAAAATGTTGGCAGATTCCTTGGCTCGCCAAATATATAGGCAACATGTATAAGTATGGTTTAGTCATTGGTTCGATTTTGGCTGTCATGATGATTATGATAGGTGGCATTATGTACATGGTGGGTGGGTTGAACCCCTCCATGATCAGCCGCGGAAAAGAATTCATTGTCGGTGCGGTAACGGGGTTGGTGTTGCTGCTAGGATCTTATGTTTTGTTGAAAACAATTAATCCTAATCTTATTGAATTACAACCGATAGAGGTGGAAATTATTAAAGAAGCGAAGATAACGATGGTTAATCTTTGTAGCGAATTAGACGCAGCAAAGTATGTCTTTGATGGTGATATGTCATGCGGAAACAAGGTGAAGTTCAAAGCAAAGGACCCTGGTGTGGACGATTCTGGAGAATGTATTGGTGCTGTCTGTCCTGAAACAGTACCGAAAAAGAGTTGTGTTCCAGTGAACGCTAAAGATTTAAATGCTGGGTATGCTTGCCGAAGTGTATTGGTTTGGGGAACTGTAAGTGATCCTGAGGAACGTTATGTTGATGCAGTCGGTTTGTATGCTGTGACAGGTAATAAAATTGTTAAGGAAGTGTATTATAGTAGTAAAGAAGATAGAGGGGATAAGGCTTATTATATTTATCGTGGGGTCCTGACGCCGGAGGACATAAATGTATTAAATAGCTATGATGCAGTTCTGCTATTTGAAGTTAATGATACTGGTTATGAACGTGAACAGATCACATACGGTTCTGGCGGAGCGGGGTTTATTACCAAGATGACAAATTTTTTGCACATGGAAGGAACTACGGATGATGAATATTTTGCTGGTCGAGATCCTAAGGTCCCGCTTGGTAATTCATATGTTGGCATCTGGATTAATCCTAAATGTAAAACCTGTGCAGCTGTAAGACCAACGAAGCCTGGGGCCAAACCAAATGAGGGTGATGGTTGGATTACAGACGCGAGTTGTGCTTATTTTTCGGGAAGCCAAATGGTGGTACAAGGTGATGTGAGAATCGATTTTAATTCTTATAATTTTAGAGAAGACTCGGAGATTGATTGTAAAATTATGGAACAATTGAATCCAGCCGGACCACAACTTCCATCCTTGGGGCAGGCAGCTGCTGCTGGAGGGAAATCCAATTGTGGTGAAAATGGACAATGTGCCTCGAATGATTGCGAGGCAGAAGATGTTGGTTCAAATGTGATAAAGAATTGTGAATGTAAAAATGATGCTGATTGCGACCCGGGACAAACATGTAAGACTTCATGGGCGACATGGAATCAATGTGTAACGTGTAAAATGATTGGTGAACCGGATGGTGGGGATTCGGCAAATTGCTGCAGTAATGATTCAACTGGTGGTGTTTGTGGCTGTAATTCAGCACTTGACTGCCCCGAGGGTGAAACATGCAGAAAAGAGGGTGATGAGCCCTATATGTGTGTGCCGGGGAAAAAAGCAGCAACACTCGCAAAAGATGGAGACCTCTGTGAGAATGATTGGGAGTGTATAAGTAATGATTGTGAAGAAGAATCAAGTGGTTGGTATGGGGCCGGTACCGAAGAAAAACGGTGTGAATGTAATAAGGGTGACCAAAAATTGTCTTGCGGAAAAGGGAAGATGTGTGTCGAAGTAGAAAATGGCTGTGGTTGGAACTACTGCATTCCTGATCAGGCTGCTGTCCCGAGCGTTCCGCAAAATTATAATCCGTTTAATGATCCACAGCAGCTATTTAAAGGGTATGGATTATGTGATTCAAGTTCGGAGTGTATAGATAATAACTGTAAGACAGATTGGGGAATACATAATTGTAATGCTTGTAAAAAGTAAAAAAGAACATATGCCCTACAAAATGCCATTCAAATATTTGTTAAATCCCGGCCACTCGGCCTGCGCTGGCTGCGGAGAAATTTTAGCGATGCGTCATGTTCTGCAGGCCGCTGGAGAAAAAACAATTATCGCCAACGCCACTGGTTGTAGTGAAGTGACCACTTCACGTTTCCCATACTCATCTTTTAATGTCCCCTGGATCCACGCCAACTTCGAAAATGCTATTGACCTAGCAGCCGGCGCCTATTATGCCTTAAAACAACAAGGCAAGGAAAAGGAAATCAATGTCATTGCTTGGGGCGGGGATGGGGCGACTTTCGATATTGGCTTTGGACAATTATCCGGTTCCTGGGAGCGCCAAGAAAATATTTTATATGTTTGTTTTGATAATGAAGCCTACATGAATACAGGTGTCCAAGCGAGTGGATCAACTCCATTGGATGCTAACACCACCACCACGCCACCAGGGGAACAATCTGTCGGAAATGTTTTGAAGAAGAAGGATATGGTTAGCGTTGCTTTAGCACATCAATGCGTGTATGTGGCCACTGCAACAGTTGGTAATGTTATGGATATTGAAAATAAGGTTAAAAAAGCGTTATCAATGACCGGCCCCAAATATATACAGATTTTGGTAACTTGCGTCCCTGGTTGGTATACAGAGTCGAAAGATACGATCAAGGTAGCGCGTTTGGCACAGCAAACCGGGATTTATCCAGTGTTGGAATATGTTAGTGGTCAATTGGTTGGTGCGGCGAAGACTCCGACGCCACGACCAAAGGTGACTGAATATTTGTCGTTACAGGGACGCTATAAGCATTTGTTTAAGCCAGAGGAGAAAACCGCAGAGATTGCCCGTATCCAGGAAGCAGCGGATGCCAATGTGAGAAAATACAATTTATAGAGAAAATATAAACGAGGACGTAGCTGGTCCTCGTTTTTTTATTTAAATTTAGTTGCTTTGCTGCTATTGACATTATTTGGATAATATTGTAAAGTAGATTTCTTATCTATAAGCGGACAGAGGTCTGTTGTTAGATAATAATTTTATTAATATGGACATCAATCAAACAATTTTAATGAATTTAAAGAAACTTGGCTTTCTCCGCCTTGGCGCTGAATTTTTTGTCGGGAAAATTCCCGCTGTTAGCGCTATCCTTGGCGTTGGGTCATTTTGCAATCTTGGAGTTTATCCTAAATTGTTTGATAACAAGCTTTGTTATTTAAATAATTAACTTCTTAAGGTTTCAAAACACCCGACACCAAGTCGGGTGTTTTTGAACTTTCACAAACAGCAGGAGACGACCATGTCAAACTGGGAAGAGGACTTCAAGTTCCGAGATTCGGGGTTCGGGTTCTTCCTTAAAAGCCTGAAAAATTTTTGGGCTTTGCTGGGCCAGGAAAAGCGCGTCATGATTTGGGTCCTGTTCTGGCTTACTGTGACGCAGTTCCTGGGGATCTCCTTCCCTTTCCTGCTTAAATTGATTTTCGATGACCTGCCCCAGATACTAAAAACCAAGGAGATTTCGGGGCACCTCATCTGGCTCATCGTAACCATGTTCGTCTTGCGCATCGGGGGAATCGCGCTGCATCAATTCGTCAAAGAAACTCTTTTCATTAAGAGTCTGGTCAGGCTTGAAAACAGCTGGCCTGTGCAAGCGCAGAGCAAACTCCTTTCCCTGTCCTTCGGATACCACGAACGAGAAAATACGGGGAAAAAAATCTCCAAGATCGAAAAAGGTGTTGATCGTCTTGTTGAGATCAGCATGAACCTCTCTTGGGGAATCCTGCCGCAGCTAATTTATCTCCTGACCAATCTCTGCCTCATGCTCATCATGGATTGGCGACTCGGGATCATCTTTCTTTTGCCCATCGGACCAGTACTTTGGATTAACAAGCTTTTCTACGAGCGTTTTTCCGAGGGATGGGAACTTTGGGAAAAGAAGAAAGAAGAATCTAGCGGCTATTTTACTCAATCACTTTTGAACATCAAAACCGTACAAGACTATGTTCAAGAGGAAAGAGAGAAAAACCGCCTGGCCCAGGTACGCGAAAGCATGACTGTCCTTGACACAGAGATCAACATGAAGGAACGGTACTATTTCCTGGCCATCAGGGGAACGCTTAACTTCTTTTTCCTTCTGACCATCGCGGTTGGGCTTTTCCTGGTGCTTAAAGATGAAACCAAGATTGGGACATTGGTTTTCATCATAACTACCGGGAACATGACCATCGAGAATATCAGTGAGTTGTTTAACAACTACGCGCGTATGCTGCGGCATCTTGTCTCAGTGAATCGCATGAAAGAAATTTTGGATGCCGAACAGACCATTACTAACCCAGAGCAACCGAAAATCCCTGAAGCGGTTTCACCGACCTTACGTTTCGAAGGTGTAGAATTCCACTATCCGGGGAAAGAACAGGCTGTGTTACAGGAGTTTGATCTTGAAATCAAACCGCGACAGATGGTCGCCCTTGTCGGGCGCAGTGGTGAAGGCAAGTCCACTGTCGCCAAGCTTCTGTGCCGGGTTTACGATGTCGATGCTGGGAAGGTTACACTTTCTGGAATTGACATTAGGGATCTCGACCGAAGTTGGTACCGACGTCATTTTGCCATTGTGCAACAAGACGTTGACATCTTTGACACTACCTTGTTGGAGAATATCACTTACGCCTATCCCGAAAGCACACCTGACCAAGTGGAGGAGGCTCTGCGCGCAGCACATGTTCAGAACATGTTGGCTAAGAAGGAGCGTTTCCCCGAGGGGCTCATGACCAAGGTCGGTGAACGGGGGATTCGCCTTTCTGGTGGAGAACGACAGCGGGTGGGCATTGCGCGTGCCTACATAGCTCTCCTGAACGGGGCCAAATTCCTCGTTTTGGATGAAGCAACATCTAGTCTTGATTCCGAGACAGAAGTAGCTATTCAGGCCATGCTGAACACGATCCGGAAGCGGATGGATATTTCCATCATTGCCATCGCTCACCGACTTTCCACCATCCGTAAAGCAGACATGATTTACGTGGTCAACGAAGGTCGTGTGGCTGAGGCCGGAAATCACGAACGTCTCCTGGCCCAAAACGGTCTTTACAGCCGCCTGGTAGAACTGCAGAAACTAGGTGAACTGAGACGCTAGCCACTTAGCCCTTGATTCCAAGAATCGGGGGCTATTAATTTTAGAATAAAAAATTGGTCCAAATTTAGACTCTTTACAAAACCTCAAAAATTTTGTATAATCGCAGCTAGCGTATTTGTTTTCAAATTTTTACTTCAATATATAAAATTATGTCGAATCACATTTCGATCAAGGGAGCGAAAGTCAACAATTTGAAAAATATTGACGTGGACATCCCACGCAATAAATTGGTGGTTATTACTGGTTTGTCTGGATCCGGGAAATCATCGCTCGCCTTTGATACGATTTATGCTGAGGGACAAAGGCGCTATGTAGAAAGTCTTTCTTCATATGCGCGCCAATTTTTAGAAGTTAAGGAAAAACCAGACGTGGACAAAATCACCGGTCTTTCGCCTTCCATTGCTATCGACCAGCGTTATTCGGCTCAAAATCCACGTTCCACTGTTGGTACTATTACAGAAATTTATGATCTTTTAAGATTGTTATTTAGCCGTATCGGCCGCCCACATTGTCCTTGTTGTGGGCTCGAGGTTTCACGCCAATCAGTTGATGAAATCGTAGACAAAATTTGGAAGATTAATCATAAAGTAAATGTTACGATATTGGCTCCGGTGGTCCGTGATCAAAAGGGCACGCACAAAAAAACAATCGAAGAAATTCGCAAAGCCAATTATTACCAAGTTCGCTTTGACGGAATTGTTTATAATATCGAGGAACTAGATAAGTTGAGTGTTGATAAACAGAAGAAGCACACATTGGAAGTAATTGTAGATCGTATCCTATTAGATGGAGATAAAGAAACCAAAGAACAATTACGGGATGCCGTAAAATTGGCTTCTGATTTAGGAAATGGTTTGGTCGTCGTCCTACGCTCTGATGAGAAGGACGATATTTTATTTAGTCAGTATTATACTTGTCCTAAATGCGATATTGATTTGCCGGAAATTGAATTACGCAGTTTTTCTTTTAACTCACCTTATGGTGCTTGTCCTGATTGCAGCGGCTTGGGCAACAAACAAGAAGTGGAGCCGGAGTTGGTTATTAGTAATCCACGTTTAACATTAGCCCAGGGTGCCATTAAGCCTTGGACCAAAATATTTTCCAATCAAACAGCCATTTGGCAACTTTTAGCCGCAGTTGCAAAAAAACATCGTTTTTCAATTGATGTGCCGGTTGAAAAATTAAGTAAAAAGGCTTTGCAAACGGTTCTTTATGGAACTGGGGGAGAAGTTTATCAAGTCGGTAGCAAGAGTTTGACTTTTGAGGGTGTTATTCCGGGATTGGAAAAAAAATACAAAGAAACTGACTCTGATTATATTCATAAGGAAATTGAAAAATACATGCGCATGCGTGAATGTTTGTCTTGCCATGGCCAGCGCTTGAAAAAGGAAAGTTTGGCTGTTACAGTCGCTGGTTTATCAATAATTAAATATACTGAAGCTCCAGTTTCTAGACTAAAAGATATGGTTGCTGAATTAACTCGAGCGGTTAAAAATGAGAAAAAATTATCTACCAAAGATTTTACCTATTTAAAAGAATCAATAAGCGAAAACGATAATAAAATTGCTGCTGCGATTATCAAAGAAATTCAAAATCGCGTTGGCTTTTTGGAAGATGTGGGGCTGGGTTACCTTTCACTCGACAGAACAGTAACAACTTTATCGGGTGGAGAGGCTCAACGCATCCGTTTAGCGACTCAATTGGGATCAGCTTTATCAGAAGTGATTTATGTCTTGGATGAACCATCTGTCGGTCTTCATCCGGCTGATAATGAACGATTAATAAAAACGCTGCAGGATTTGCGAGATAAGGGCAATAGCGTTATCGTGGTTGAACATGATGAGGCGATGATGAAAGCAGCGGATTACATTTTAGATATTGGTCCGGGTGCTGGTATTTATGGCGGGGAAGTTGTGGCTGCTGGTCCGATAAACACTATCATGAAAAATCCTAAATCACTGACCGGTAAATATCTTTCAGGTAAGGAAAAAATAGATGTTATAAAACGAGAAGCGCGTGGTAATGGTAAAAATTTAGAAATTGTTGGTGCCAAAGCGTTTAATCTAAAAAGCATTGATGTCCAAATCCCATTAAATAAATTGGTGGCTATTACTGGAGTTTCTGGTTCAGGTAAATCATCGCTGATTACAGATATTTTATCCAAGGCTTTGGCACGTTATTTCTATCGCTCAAAAGATTTACCAGCCGAGCATAAAACGATTAAGGGATTAGAAAATTTAGATAAGGTTATTACAATCGATCAAACTCCAATCGGCAGAACACCACGATCGAATCCAGCGACATATACAGGTATCTTTACATACATCCGAGATTTATTTACTCAGGTTCCAGAAGCAAAAATAAAAGGGTATGACGCTGGTCAGTTCAGTTTTAATGTAAAAGGCGGACGTTGCGAGGCTTGCGGTGGCGATGGTTTAATCAAAATTGAAATGCAATTCTTGCCAGATGTTTATGTGGAGTGTTCTGAATGTAAGGGAAGACGTTATAATAAACAAACATTAGAGATTCATTATCGCGGGAAAAATATTGCTGACATTTTATCAATGACAGTTGCCGAGGCCAAGGATTTTTTCCATGACACGCCGATATTAAAAGAAAAGTTAACTGTTTTGGAAGAAGTAGGCTTAGGTTATCTAACGCTCGGTCAACCAGCTACAACCTTGTCTGGTGGCGAGGCTCAACGTATTAAACTAGCAACTGAACTCTCACGTTATGCCACGGGCAAGACTTTGTACATTCTTGATGAACCAACAACCGGTTTGCACTTTGATGATATTAAGAGACTGTTACTAATCCTAAATAAACTGGTTGATAAGGGAAATTCAGTTTTGATTATTGAACATAACCTCGACGTTATCAAGAATTGCGATTGGGTCATCGATCTTGGTCCTGAAGGTGGTGAAAAAGGTGGCAATTTGGTGGCTGAAGGCAAACCGACAGATATTGTTAAGGTTAAGGATTCGCTCACTGGCCAATTTTTAAAGAAAATTCTGAAATAAAAAACCCTCCTTCGCCTAATCGGCTACGGAGGGTTTTTTTATTTGACCTCTTTCAATTTTTTGTGATGACCGCGGAGGTAACTGAGCTTAGCTCGACGGACGCGGTGTTTTTTTACCACTTCGATTTTCTTGATTGTCGCCAGTCTTAAAGGCAAGATCTTTTCCACGCCGACACCGTCAGTTTCCTTGCGGACAGTGATGGTGGCAGTGCTTGTGTTACCATGTTTGCGTTGTAAAACGATGCCTTCGAAAATCTGGATTCTTTTTTTCTCTTCTCCTTTTGGAGTAATATCAGTAATTTCTTGGTGAATTTTTACTGTTACACCAGGCACAACATCAGGAAAAGTACGGTCGATAGGAGTTTCGACTTTTTCTTCCTTGACTTCTGGGGCTTGTTTTTTTTCTTCTGCCATATGATTCAAAATAAAATTATGTCTAAATTGTCAAAGCTAAGTATATATCAAAACTTGGGATTAGTCAAGGCTAGTTTTCTATCGCCTGTTTTATGATAGCATAGCATTCGGCGATGGTTGCCTCGAGTTTGCCGTAGCGATTAACTAGCACATAGTCATAGTTGTTTTGGTCCTTAAGTTCCTCCTCGGCATTTTTAAGACGTTTATTCAGTTCATCTTCGGATATATCGGGATTACGACCTAAAAGTTGTCTTTTTATTTGCTCAAGATTTTCTGGAACGATAAATATACTTAAGGTTTTTTCTGGATAGTTTTCTTTCATGGCTTTAGTGCCAACTAAATCATAATTAAAAACAATGATTTTGTTTTGAGCTAGCTTGGCATCAACTTGATGACGCGGAGTCCCGTAGTATGTATTCCGATTCTTAATGTAGGAGTATTCAAGAAAGTAATTTTCAGAGATTTTCTTTTCAAAATCTGAATGTTCTATGAAATTATAGTCTATTCCATTTTTTTCGAGACCACGGGGCGCGCGTGAGGTCGTTGTAATAAAACGTTCAGCATTGGGTAATTTTACTAAAACACCTTTTGTGACAGAACTTTCGCCGCAGCCAGTCGGCCCAGCAATAACAATTATTTGTTTCATACGATTAACGTCTTTAATATTTTTTCAACGTTATCATTTGAAGTAGAAGTGGTGACGTCCGCACAAAGTTTTTTGATTTGTACGGCACGATCGCGCAAAAATTTTTCAGCGTCACCGGCGCGATTTATCTTGCCTTGATCTTTAAGTTCAGCAACCAATTCCAAAACGCAGGCTATGGCTGGTCCGGCAGGTAAATCAAGTAATTCCATGACCTTGTCGCCGGTGATAATTTTTTGTGGTTGCCTGGAGCGAGTTTCCTTAATCTCGTTGATACGTTCAAGTGTTTCTTCAAAGTTTTTGAAATCTGCTGTTCCATCTGGTCTTATGGAACTTGCGACATCTAGATAAAAAAGCGCTAACAGATCTGGGCTGTGGGGACTATCAATGAAGCGCTCAGCAAACTTGTGCGCGCGAAATTTATAAACGCTCGGTGCGCTCATAACGAACATGTGATATTGAAGCATGAAAACTATTTTTTCTTGAATGCCCTTGCTTAGTTTTAGACGAGTACATATTCTCTTGGCTATGTTGACGCCCTCCTCGTCATGTCCGTAAAATTTTATTTTGGGCGGTGTTTGTGATTCATCTACAGTGCGCACAGTAGGCTTGCCGATATCATGAAGAAAACAACCTAAAACAAAGGCGCCGGAGATTTTAAAATCAGGGAAGAGATCAGTAAATTCTGGAGTAGAAATTTTTTCAAGCAGTAGTATTGTGTGAGTCCAAACATCACCTTCAGCATGAAAGTGTTCTGGCTGAGTGCAACCCTTCATGTCCATGGCCTCGGGAATAAGCAGATTCAGTAAGCTGAATTCATCTAAAAGCTCAATCGCTTTTGCGGGTGCAGCTGCCAATGCTTTTAAAAGTTCACGAGTTAATGTTTCACTAGGGACTAATTCTTCTTCCAGGGGTTGTGTTTTTTCTTCTGCAGAAAGAGCTTGGAGTTGGTTTAAATGTTTTTGTCTTTCCTCTTCGATTATTTCGAGAGAGATTTTCCTTTGCAGATGTTCTTGCCTGGTAATCTGTCGTTTTTGAGTAACATTAGGTGCGAGTTTTATCAATGCTTTCTTAGTCGCGGGTTCTAGAGAAAAATTAAATTGACAAGCAAAGCGGATAGCGCGCAGAATACGCGAATAATCCTCTTGGAAACGAACTTCGGCTTTGCCCACAGCTCGAATTGTTTTGGACTCCAAATCTTTTTGTCCCTCAAAAGGGTCGATTATTTTTTTGTTTTTAATATCCCAGGCCAGGGCATTGATGGTCAGGTCGCGGCGGGCTAAATCTTTTTCAATTTCCAAGTCTTTATCAACTTGCAAAGTAAAATCCCTATAACCTCCGGTCATCTCCCCTTGTTCTGATCGGGGTAGGGCGATATCAATAAACTGATTACCATTTTGCGGCTTGAATTTTATGACGCCGAAGTCGCGACCGGCTAAATCACACCAACCAAGCTTGTTTAATTCCGCGACCAGATCTCTTACCTCCGCATGACGAGCTACAAAATCAAAATCCTTGGAAGCAGTAATCCCAAGGATTATGTCGCGTACTATTCCGCCGACTAAATATAGTTCTAGCTCTGGAAATTTTTTAAAAAGCAATCTGACAAAATCCAAGCTTGTTTCATTTTTAAGCCGTTCAGTGAAAAGCTTGCTTAGATTTTTAGAGACTTTGGGCATTTTTATTTTAATTGTTTTATTGTCTCGTCAAAGGCAGGGGGTAGCTCAGATTCCAATGTTTGAGTGGCGCCAGTGCGATCAATAAATTCCAGTTTATTGGCGTGCAGTAAAATTCGGGAAGCTGAGAATTTGGGTTTAAATTGTTTAAGTTTGTACAGGCTGTCACCAACGATCGGATTTTTTAAGGCGAAAAAGTGTACACGGATTTGATTGGTGCGGCCAGTGTGGAGATTAATAGTCACAAGCGAACATTTTTGAAATTCTCTAACTACCGTATATTCTGTTTGAGCATATTTCCCAAGGCCAGATCCTTTGGGGTGTGCGGCCATCCGCCCACCACCAGCGCGTCGACCAATTTCGAATTCGATCAAATCTTTCGGTTGTGGTAAATGTCCAAAAACCAAAGCTGTATATTCTTTTTTAACTATCCTTTTTTGAAATTGTTGTTTGTAATAATCATAAGCATCTTGATTCAAGGCAATGAGCATAAGTCCGGATACTTCTCTATCTAAACGATGAACAATTCCGGGACGGAAAATTTTGTCGCGTTTTTTTAGTGATTCTACATCAGCAATTTTTTTAACTTCTGGATATTTTTCTACCAACCAGTTAACTAATGTGTCAGTTTCGTCTTTTGACGTAGCATGAACAAGCAACCCTGACGGTTTTTCGATTATTAAATAGTCCTTCGTCTTTTTAATGACTTTTGGAATCATTTTTTTTAAAATCTTCTTCCTTTTACTGGTTACTGGTTGCTGGTTACTGGTTACTTTTTCTTTATCTTCGATACTTACCTTGTCTTTGATGCTTAAAAACTGATGTACCTTGGCCTTTTTGTTGTTAACCAAAATTTGCTCGCTGGTAATCATTTTTTGAATTTGACTGCGAGTTTTTTGTAGCTTTTCGACTAGAAATTTGTCGAGACGAGCTTTATGATTTTTTTCTTCAACGATAAAGTGTTTCATATATATAAATACATCCAAAGTATATCTAAATTAAGCTTAATTGGCAAAAAATTTCCCCCGCTATCTGTCGCAGATGCGGGGGAGAAGGTCAGTCGATCTCGGCGAAGGAGCGCTGGTACTCCTCGAGGCCTTTGGGCGTGAAGTAGTCCTCGGGCTTCTCGATGTAGTACGAGCGGTCGTAGATGCAGCTGGCGGCTACGTTCAGCACGGTCCTGTCGTGGTAGCGGACCGTGTGCCAGACGCCGGACTGGATGAACAAGGCCAGGTGACGACCGTGACCCAAGGTGATGGCACGGCCGAGTTCGATCTTCTCGCGGTGGCCGGTCTCGTCCCAAAGGTAGATCGCGGCGCACCCAGCCACGACGACCATGATCTCGGACTCGGTGCCGGGCTTGTGCGCATGCGCCCCGCTCTTCTTCACGTCGACCACGGAGTAGAGGCGCGGGAAGTTCTGGAGGAAGCCCAGTTCGGTCGGCAAGGTCGGCGCCTCGAGGATGGCGTAGTTGACGTTGACGGGCAGGTCGAGGAGAGCGGCTCGGCCGCCGAAGAAGGTCTGAAGGATTCTGGCTTGCGGGGTCCGTTGCTCGGGCATAGGGCACCTCTTCTGATTCTTCCAGATGCCGTCATGGCATCGAAGTATGTTAAATAGTATGATCATTTTTGTCAATAAAAAAGAAACTCCCCTCGGCCAACGCGGTGGTCGAAGGGAGCGGATTGATGCGGGACAGAACTACAGGCAGACAGCGCAGGTGTGCTGCTGATCGAATGTCGTGAAGAACCAGCCGCGACTATTCGCGTTTATCTTTCGTTCGCAGGCACGGGCAATTTCCCAGAACCAGTTGTCCGGGTTTTCGGGGAAGTCGTTTTTGCTGCCGCATTCGAGGCCCCATCTCCAGCCGGTCCCGTCGATCCAGACTGTTTTGCCCGTGTTGTAGCTTTCCCAAAGCAGATCATACGAGTAGTTGGCCTCGGCAGCTTCTGCGGGAGAGATCTCGGCTCTCTTTTTCTGGCCGTTGACGAAGCTTGCCGGGAGGTCACCGTGGTGCTTGTAGGCTTCGACGAACGTGTCCATGGCCGTGCGGGACTCTTGATCTTCGCCGTACAGGAGGGGGAAGTTCTCGACCTCCTTGAAGTGGAGGTCGATCCCGTCTTCTTGCAGCAAGCTCTTGTTGACGGTCGGCGGCGACTGGCTGCTGATGGTACCGCAGCCGAGAACCACGAAGACGAGCACCAGGGTAAGTACGAACCGGGGCAACATCGCACACCTCAAACCAATTGCTCTCGTCTCACTGCGAGACAAGTTATAATAACAGTGACTGTTGTTTTTGTCAATGAAAAGAAACTCCCCTCAACCAACGCGGTGGTCGAAGGGAGCGGGTAGCAGGGGGAGCTAGGGCAGGTGGTGCTCGAGGCGGCGCATGTAGAGCTCCTTGATGTTGGACTGGAGTTCCTCGTAGTCATCTGGATGCATGCCGCCGAGCCAGTTGCGGGGGAGGTCGAAGTGAATGTGGAACCGTTCCATGATTTCTTGGTACACGGCCAGCTCCACGATCTTGGCTTCGTCCTCCGGGCTGTAGGTGCAGGACTTGGAAGCC
>Ga0172371_10000960_pt1 | contig 45543 bp, 50 predicted proteins | sample Lak12m_FD_114543 | JGI IMG/M metagenome (GOLD analysis project Ga0172371, IMG submission 114543) | Freshwater microbial communities from Kabuno Bay, South-Kivu, Congo - kab_022012_12m | ecosystem: Environmental > Aquatic > Freshwater > Lake | place: Democratic Republic of the Congo: South-Kivu... | reverse complement strand
TCAAAATCCCGATGATCTGTTCTTCCGTATACCTTTTGCCCTTCATTCTGCACCTCCTTGCTTGTTCCTTTTATCACTTGATCACTCTATTTGCAAGTGGTACAGTTTTCGGGGGGAAGGTCAATTTAGAGACCTTTGGGATGAATTAAGAAGAAGCGTACATATCTTTACTATTTGCAAAATTAAGAATGGTCTCTTATCTGAAGACTTTGTCTGCTCTATTTTAAACGAATACCCGAAACTTTTTATATCAGACACACAAATTATTACAAATAATGAATCCTCAACAATATTATTCAAAAATATTATAGAACATGCTGTCCGAGAATATTTATTTATTAGCTGCAAACTAATCTTTGGCCCTCATTACCACGATAGAATAGGGGGCTACCCAGAGACACTAAAACGATATTTTTCAACACCCATCAATAACCAAGTATTAGAATACGAATACTATAACGAATTTCACAACCTGTCTTCAAAAGAGTTTCGTGTACTCCTAAAAAAAGAAATACACAACACTGATTTCTATAGATACATTATAAAACCCATTACAAACAACGAAGGTATTAGTTTTTTTGAAATCATTTCTTCCAAAATGGAAGAAATTGAACAATTTGAGAATATTGAAAGATCAGATCTAAGCAATGAATTATTTGCATCGGCCTGCCTTCTCATGAATAGTTTATGCGAACGAATAAAAACTCTACTTATATCTAAACACCTCGTAATTAAAGATAAATCAAAAATATATGTAACATTTGGGCATGAAACTTCGGATGAATATAATATCCCCCAATCAATCTATTGGCATGATATTACTGAAAGCATAAATGAAAGCAGAATGATTATTTCAGACTCAATCACCAATTTTAATGGATTGAAAGTGAACATCAATCGCATAGAAGAAGTGACTAGTTTATTTTATACTGAATATACAAAAGTTATCTCTTCTTTAGTCTATCTATTTAAAGAGAACCATATTGAAATTCTATTCCCTTATGGGTATACACTATTTATAAAAAAGGTACAACTCCGAGATAAAAACTACTAAAATGACCCAAAAATGCGGGGTACCTCTCGAAGGTTTTCTATACCATCTCATTGCCTTGAAGCTGTTCAAGCGAAACGGGGACGTTCAGACCTCGGAACTAGACTCTATTAATGTTCTTTATCTGTGACAATCTGCGGATCTAAATCTGTAATGAGCACACAACCTATGAAGCACGCAGTGCGCACAGAGGTTGTATATGCGAATTATCCCGAAAAGGGAAGATCATCCCCGCCTGCTCCCGACCATACGGGAGGGCGGGCAGGTGTGGAGAAAACAATGAGTCAAAAAAAGAAATGCCGAAAATGCGGAGTTCCATTAGAAGGATTTTTATATCACCTCATTGCCTTAAGATATTCAAAAAATAAAAAAAGCGTATGACCATCAATATCAAAATGCCATCAAATTGCTCTATCAACGAAATTAGAGAATTTGCTTCACTTGTAATCAAAGGTGGAGAGGTATTGCAAAATGGACTGGTTAAACGTATTCAAAATGCATCTCTTCTTGGTTTTGCAACTGAAAATGGACTCATAGTATCTGTGGCAGCAATTAAACAACCTTCTCAAAAATACAGACATAATGTATTCAAAGAATCAGGATCTTGCCTCTTTCCGGGCGATTATGTGCTCGAATATGGCTGGGCTTTTACCGAAGAATCATACCGTGGGCGTGGATTTGCACGAACTCTTTTAACCAAACTCTTAACAAATGTAAAAAATCAAACCCTATGGGCAACAACTCGCGAGACAAATTCGCGCATCCACACAATTCTTAAGAAATACGGGTTTCAACGAACTGGTCATTCTTTCCGTGGGAGAAATGACAATTTGATACTATGGACAAAAGGTAGAAAGAACCCAGATTAATCTTCGAAAATAGAAACTAGACTAGTGAACTAGCGCACTAGTGAACCAATTCACAAGTTGAATTAAAAAGAAGTATTCCTTAATCTGTGACAATCTGCGGATATAAATCGGCGATCATCTGTGTTATAATAAAATTATGAACAAAAAATGCCAAAAATGCGGGGTACCTCTCGAAGGCTTCCTATACCGCCTCATTGCTTTGAAACTATTCAAAGTGAAACCTTCCGAAAAAGTCCCGGGGTTGTGTAATAAGTGCGAAGGTAAAACAGCTCGTAGTTATTAGTCATTAGTACTTAGTATAGAGCTTCCTCGAATATGCCAAGTACCAAGTACTAAATACTAAGGACTAAGTACTTTCTAGTAACCATCGTCCATGATCCATTTTCCATCTTCCTTTCTTATTTAGATGCCTTGACATCTAGACTTCTATAAGATATAGTTATGTAAAGAAAGGGGAGCAACATGAAAGCATATACTTTACGTATACGAGAAGAAGTGCTGACAGCACTTAAACACCTCGGCTTAAAAGAACGCAAAACAGTGAGGGAGATCCTTCTTGAGTTAATAGAAAGAAAACTTTCTTCCAGCATGTCTAAGAGCGAATCTCTAAAAGAACAGCAGAACATAGAAAAAGTAGTTTGCTTATTAAAACGTTTTCCTCCAAATAAAGTCGTCCAATCGATACGGGAAGACCGAGACGCATGAAAGTCTTTGATGCAAGCAGTATCTTTACCGCGGTCCGCGAAAAGAAAACGGACATTTTAAAGAATTCCTTTTCAGTCGTCCTTGCGCGATATGAAATTGGAAACGTATTGTGGAAAGAAACGAGTATCCGTAAGTTGTATACGGCAGAAGAGGGAAAGACGTTGATTAATTTCTTTGACCGGGTATTTTCAGAAATGAAACTTATTCATCCGGAATTAGAAGACGTTTACACGACCGCACTGCGCCTGCAGTTAAGCTTTTATGATGCTTCATACGTACACGCGGCGCTCAAATTGAAAATACCCTTGGTCACTGAGGACAAAAAAATCAAAGAGAAAGCCGGACATTTATTTCTGATTCAATCCTTCGCCGACGTACTATCCACATAAAAAAAGCTCGGTAGCTGGTAAGTTCGTGAGCTCGCTATAAACCCAAAACCAGCACAGTAGCCCGTAAGTTCGCTTGTCACCTTCGTCAACATAGCCAAAGATTTCTTCTGTTCTACTTTCCGTAAATATGCTATAGTACAAAATATGATTATTTATGAAGAAGTTTTGAGAGGATTCCAAAAGGAAAAGGTTAAATATATCCTGGTAGGAGGGATGGCCTTCAATCTGCTCGGAGGGTATAGAAATACGCTCGATATGGACATTCTTGTAGAGATGAGCGATGAGAATATCCGCAAGATAGTTAAAATCCTGAAAAAAGAAGGTTATAAAGTCAAACAACCGATTAACCCGCTGTTGCTGGCTGATAAAAAGACACGCGAATCATGGATAACCGATAAACACATGAAAGCTTTTAATTTTTATAAAGGCGACAAGAGTTTTGAAGAAGTGGATATAATAATCGATTCTCCGGTTAACTTCAATGAGGCAAAAAAAGATATTCTCAAAATCAAGGTAGGAAGTTTAACCGTACCGGTTATCTCGATAAAGAACTTCATAAGAATGAAAAAGAAATCCGGACGGGACAAGGATCTCATTGACATAAAAGAAGTAAACCTGTTAAAAAAATTGCAATGATCACGCGGTGGGAAACACAAAAAGAGCGGGTATTACGGCATAGCCGCATATCGCCGACAAAAAAACTGGAGAGTATCCGGGTAATGAACGAAACCGCGGATGAAATATTAACTCCTCGTCAAAAAGCCGCCCGGCGAAAACTGAAAGATCTGTCACGATAACTAAAATAAAAACCAAGAAAGCTCGTTAGCTCGTTTGGTTTTACCCCTTACAGACTGCCGAAAATCCGTTATGACAACGTAATTAATTTAGACTATTCCCCGCGTATTTTCCCATGTGCAGTGTCAAGAAATTCGTATAAATAGTCGACAGTTTTCAGCAGAATTTTACGTTATCAAAAACGTCGGTGAATCAACTGCACATCGATAGTGATGCTACTTCGGTGATATATAATAAGTTACAACTTCTTGATTAAAATAAATCGCTTTGGCATAACATATGCTTAGAAATTCACAGAGGAGGCCCAAAGAATATAATTATCTTAAATTATTATCGTGAAAGAGTTACGAAAAGAGTAAAAAGGAGAATCGATATGAAAAAGATCCTAGCTCTACTTGTACTTATCAGTTTAGCGTTCGGCAGCCAGGCATTCGCGGTTGTGCTGAACCCAACAGCCGACGCGTTTGCGATCAGTTGGATGCCGACGTATAACAATGGAATCAATGGAGTGTATTTAAGCGCGGGCTTCAATTATAGCATTCCCGGAGAAATGCGGAGTTTCCTAAAATTCGATTTATCAGGTATGCCCAATATCGGATCAGCAATATTATCTCTCTATAATACCACGACTACCGCTGCTTCCACCATAAGCGTTTATTCTACCTCAAACGCTTGGACAGAAACAGGCGTAAATTGGAATAATATGCCGGCTGTTATCGGGTCACCGCTGAACGTTTCTGTAGGACCTGCTGCAGGTTTCTATTCCTGGGACTTAACATCATTGGCTCAGGCTGCTGCCGGACACGAATTTTCTATAGAGCTGCTTGGAACGGGCAGTGGACGTAGTTTTTATTCAGCTGAAGCTTCTCCTGCCTCAAATAGAGCACGCCTTGAAGTGACTGCGCCGGTTATGCCGGAACCCAGTTCAATAGCCTTATTAAGCATGGGATTGGCCGGATTAGCAACGCGCAAATTACGCAAAAAAGCAGCGTAATAGTTAAAAAAAGACATCTTAAAAGGCCGGGTTTAAAAACCCGGCCTTTTTGTTTAACGTCTACTAAACGTCATATATTCTTTGCTCTGTGAAAATAGAAGAATCCTCCTTATGACTCTCTGTCAATAATTAAAGATAGTTACTAAAGTGGAAAAAAGTCAATAAAAAGGCCTCAGAACATTAGATTTTTCTGTATGTTGTATTATAATAAATCTCGTTAGATTCTGTTTACAGACTCCGCGGCTGAAAGACCGCATAAGCATATTGTATGGAAAATGTGCTCGTGACAAAACAAAAAAGATACGGGGCATACACGGAAGGACGCCGCGGCGGATATCGCATCCTGAAAAAAGACGTAGAGAAATACATCAGACAAAAACTTCGCGGTAAATAAAGCCTTCGCGTGACACAAGCGAAGGCTTTTATTTTTAAAGAACACGACATGGCAAACAATACCGGCAGATCATTAAAGGAGAGAGCGGCTTGGCTGCCGATTCCATTAGCGATAATGGTAATCGCGGGATTATGGATAGCAGGACTGCGGACCGCGTATCCGCAACCCTACTTCCATTGGTTTATCCATTATGGCTCGGTGATACTGGGAATCTCGCTCATCGTGATCCCGGCGTCATGCGGCTTTATAGCCAGCGGCCAGCCCAGCCTCCTGATGCTCGGCTGCGGCATACTGGTCATGGACATCGGGGTGATCACGATGCCCAAAGCGTTCGCTTACAGTTCAAATGCCGCTTTCGCGATCTATAACTCCTCGGTCTTACTGTCGGCATTGTGTCATTTTGCCGGCGTAACCATCAGTACCCGGAGGACTTTCCGGCTGAAACATTCAGCGACACTGCTGGCCGGCGTCTATATGGGCGGAATGGCCGTGATGGGGCTGATCATCTGGGCCGCTTTCACAAACCGGATGCCTATTTTCTTCATCGAAAATCAGGGAGGGACTCTCTTGCGCAGTCTGATGATCGGCGCGTCTGTGATATTCTTTATCCTGACCGCGGGTATTCTTTGGTCGACGAACCGCCGCGCCGCGTCGCCGTTTTTATATTGGTACGCTTTAGGGCTGACACTGTTGTCAACCGGCCTTGCCGGGTCTATGTTGATCGCAGTAACGGATTCTCTCCTGCAGTGGGTTACGCGGACCACGCAGTTTATCGGCGCTGCGTATATGTACGTGGCTGTGCTCGTTTCGACACGCAAAAACAAAACCAGGGAATTACCACTGACAAAGGTCGAGGAAACCTGGCGAGAAAAAGAATTACCCACACTATTCCGGAAAAATACTCTCGGAGGATCTATAGCGTGTTATTCTTTAACGATCTTTGTAGTGACCTTGGCGATGTTCGCGCGCGCGATACTGATAAATTGGACAGGAGACGGATTGCCTCCCTATGTCTTATTCTATCCGGCAGTGACGGGAATAGCTATCCTGGGTGGCATCGGGCCCGGTCTCGTAGCCACTCTGTTGTCCGCTTTTTTTGCGGCATTCTGGATATTAGCGCCGGTCGGTCAGTTTACCATTGAGTCGCCCGCGGAACGTTTCGGACTGGTGATTTTTATAGGTATGGGCGTGTTCTTGAGTTTTCTTGCCGAATTCTATAAGCGCGTCCGGATCAAAGCCGCCGAGTACAACAAAAAATCAGCCCTGCGTAAGAGTGAAGAGAAATACCACACCTTGTTTGAAACGATGGCCGAAGGATTCGCACTGCATGAGATCATTACCGACGCGCAGGGCAAACCGTGTGATTATCTATTCATCGAGGTAAACCCGGCATTCGAACGGCTGACCGGATTTAAACGGGCCGATTTGATCGGTAAGCGAGTACGGGAAGTAATGCCGGGTATCGAATCTTACTGGATCGAAAACTACGGAAAAGTCGCGCTCACCGGTGAACACCTACAGACAGAGAATTATTCATCTGAATTAAAGCGGTGTTTCTCCGTAATAGCCTACAGCACCGCACCGGGGTATTTCGCCGTAATATTCACCGATATTACCGCCCGAAAACAAATCGAAAAGGCCCTACGGCAAAAAGAAACAGAATTAAACGAGGCTCAACGCATCGTGCACATCGGAAGTTGGTATTGGGACGCAAAAACCGACGTAACTACCGGATCTGACGACTTACTGCGAATTTACGGCCTTGATCCCAAAACAGAAAGTATGCCCGCGTTTAAAGAACAAAAAGGATGGCTGTATCCCGATGAAAGTTGGGAGGTAGTAAACGCGGCAGTCCAAAAAACGCTGCAGACCGGAGCCGGTTACAATCTGGAAGTAGAGGCTAATCATAAAAATACTCTGATATGGATCGAAACACGCGGTGAAGCCGTGCGGGATACCAACGGGCAGGTCATTGGGCTGCGTGGAATTGTCCAGGATATCACGGAGCGTAAGAACGTCGAAAAAACACTGCGTAAGAATGAAGAAGAGCTCATAAAACTCAACCGCACGCTGAAGGCTTTGAGCGACTCGAGCCAGGCAATGATGCGCGCCGAAAATGAAGAAAGTTATCTGAACGAAGTCTGCAATATCATCATCAGAGACTGCGGCTATGCCATGACGTGGATAGGATTCGCTGAACAGAACGAAGCTAAAACAGTCCGGCCGATCGCGCAAGCCGGATTTGAAGAAGGGTATCTTAAAACGGTACATATCACCTGGGCGGATACCGAACGCGGACGCGGGCCGACCGGTACGGCGATCCGTACCGGAAAACCCTGTTTTTGCAGAAACATGCTGACTGACCCCGACTTTAAACCCTGGAAGCAGGAAGCATTAACAAGAGGATATGCTTCATCGATGGTCCTCCCTTTGATCAGCGACGATGTTACGTTCGGCGCGATAACGATATACTCCAAAGAGCCTGATCCTTTCACGCAAAAAGAGGTACAATTGCTTTCAGAGTTGGCCGATGACCTTGCCCATGGGATCCACGCCCTGCGCTTACGCACAAAAGTAGCGCAAGCCGAACAACAATTCCGTTTAGCCATAGATAACATGCCGGACTCCGTGGCGCTATACGACGGACAAAGAAAGTACACGTACGTAAACCAGGCCGGGCTCAAACGCAGCGGCCTGCCGCTTGAAGCATTCATCGGGCGGCGACTTGAAGAAATATTCGGCACCGAAGTGACCGGACCGCTACTTCCGATATTGATCAAAACCTATGAAACAAAAACCGCTCAAACGTCAAACGCGGTGATCGATCTGTCCACAGGACAATACTATCTTACGGTAACCTTTATTCCGATACTTAAGGACGGGCAAATCGAGAAAGTCCTTTCTTTCTCGCTGGACTTGACCGAAAGAAAGAAAGTAGAAGATATCCTGAAACGCGACAAAGAAACGTTCGAACGGCTCGTGCAAGACAGAACAAGAGAGCTCGTCGAGACACAGATGGAATTGGAGAAGGCAAAACGCCTTTCGGACATCGGAGTTTTAGCGGCCACGGTAGCGCATGAATTGCGCAATCCCTTAGTCGCGATAGGAATGGCGGCACATAACATCAAAAGAAAAGCAAACAACCCGGATATCGAGAAACACATCGTCAACATCGACAAGAAGGTCGCTGAAAGCGACCAGATCATCAACAATCTTCTGTTTTATTCACGCTTAAAACCGCCGCATTACGAAAAGGTGAATATCTTCGGCCTTGTCGAAGAATCTATCGAAGCGCTTGAAAATAAACTTAAAAAAACGATATCGATAATCAGGGACATTGACCTTCTGAAAGAGATATCTATCGATGCCGACCCTCTTCAGATCAAAGAAGTCTTTAACAACATACTGAACAACGCGTACGATGCCGTATTGACGGATATCGGAGAAATAAAGATCGATGCCGAAAATGAAAATGAGTTTGTCAAAATCACGGTCAAAGATAACGGCGGGGGGATCAAAAAAGAAAGCCTGGAAAAAGTATTCGATCCATTCTTCACGACCAAAGCAAAAGGCACCGGACTGGGGCTTTCCGTCTGCCGTCAGATAGTCGATTTTCACGACGGCGCGATCTATATTGAAAGCGAAATCGGAAAGGGAACAACGGTCACAGTATCTCTGCCCAAAGAAAAAATAAGTACCCGCGGGTTTTCAGCTCTTAAGCAACCCATCGAAGGTTAACGCTACTTCTATAAATTTATTATAATAAGATTATTTTATTTAAAATATATAGTTAATTACTAATATTTAAGATTATTTAATGATATTTATTATTATAATACAATATTTATTGTAATTATTGATTCTATTTAATTGATGATACATGCAATATATTTTTATAATATTAACGATACAGTTATGTCTTAAATAATATAGAACTATTTAACATATCTATATTTGTATATTTATTAACAATTATAACATAATTATAACAAAATTACACGTTCTTCTGTTGTCATCCAACCATAACCTGCTATAATAACTTCAGTAAATATTTGTTACGGCGATGGGGTTCGCCTTTAACTGCCTAACGCATACCGCAATAAACAATAACGTTAAAGCGGTGCTAAAATGGCTGATAACTCCTACAATCTCAATAAAGATCGTAGGAGTTTTTTTAATCGACGCGTATTCATCTACGAATAAAACCAAAGGATGAATACGCCAAAGATTATCCCGATGAACTCATCAAAATTATCGTACCGTAGGGAGAAAATTTTGATGTAAATAGGTGAATCGGGAACATTCAAATAATAAATTATGATGGAGAAGTGGATATATTTATTAATAGGGGGACTGGTCGGCACAGCCGCGCGCTATGTCTTAGGCGGTGCCGTCGCGCAAAGAATCGGGACCGGATTCCCGTGGGGAACGATCACCGTTAATCTTATCGGATGCATAGTCATCGGTTTCCTGGACGTTATCTTCGAAAAAAAGTTCTTATTGAGCCCGAATTACCGGATTCTATTGATGACCGGTTTTTGCGGCGCCTTCACGACATTTTCGACATTAATGCTGGAAACTTCCAATCTACTGAAAGAAAATGAGTTTCTGTACGCGTTTGGGAACGTCGCGATCAGTTTCGGGATCGGGTTTGCCGCTTTCAAATTAGGCGCGGTCATCGCTGAGTTAATTTAAAGGAGGACGTATGAGAATACCGGCGGAGGGGAAATTATTACGGATCTTTATCGGAGAACAGGACAAATGGAAAGGCGTTCCGCTGTATGAAGCCATCGTTTTATTGGCGCGCAAAGAAGGCCTGGCCGGAGCGACTGTCCTGAAAGGGTGTATGGGATTCGGCTGTAAAAGCCACATGCACACCGCTAAAATACTGCGCCTTTCGGAAGACCTTCCCATCATCATCGAGATCGTTGACGGCGAAGAGAAAATAGAGAATTTTTTGCCGCATCTGGATGAAATGGTCAAGGAAGGGCTGATAACCGTAGAAAAAGTAAACGTGATCATGTATCGGGCGTAGTGACGGTTCTCTTCAGAAATATGGATATATCATGTAACGCATTCATACCCGGATTTGCCGGGCATTCCGCTAAACGATTAACGAATAAAGCTTTACTTGAAAAGAGAAACTGCTATAATAGTTTGAAAATAAAGTTGTTACTATAGAAAGGAGTCTGAAATGGCTGAGGTACACATTAAGAGCGCTGAAGATTTCGAGAAAGCACTGAAGCAATTTAAGATGCAGTGCAAAAGAGAAGGCATTATCAAAGAATGCAGAGAACGCCAGTATTACACCAAGCCTTCGCAACGCCGTAGAAAAACCGCCCGCAAACCATAAAAGATAACCGACAAAAGATGGATTGCACACGCGTTAGAAAATATCTCAAAAAATATCTGCATCACACTTCGGATGCCGCAATCACGCAAACGGTCGAAGAACATTTATCGGTCTGCTCGGACTGCAGAAATTCTTTAGAAAAAGTAATGGCATCGGAAGAAAGCCGGATCAGCCGTAAATTGATCCCGGTAGCGGCATTCTGCGGGATTGTCGTTGTATTCTTCTTAGTACAGCTTAAAAACGCGTCCTGCGGGATCAACCATGCGTCCCACGGACTGATAAAGCTGGCGCAGAACACGCAACCGGCCAAACCGAAACCGGCTCCCAAGAACGATTTGGAAGCGGCGTTTCCCGGAGAATGGGCCGCGTTATTCATCGACAGCCTTCCTGCCGGCAAATCGCCGAATGATGTTATCGGGATATCGTCGTCTTTCCCCCAGGAAGAAGGTGAGGTAACGTTTGAGAAGAACCAGTATCATTTCGTTAAGATAGCCGCGACGATGAGTGCGGACATCCTGACTAAAACGGTTGCCCAGTTCAAAGATACCCATAAAGACCAGAAAATGATCATAGCCAGCCGACTGGAGATGTATCTTCAGTCAAATCCCCCGGCAACCGAAACTTCAACCATATATTTTTATCTGTTAACACCGGCAAACAAGTAAGCCGTGAATGCATACCTACTCGCGATAATCCAGGGGCTTACGGAATTCCTGCCCGTCAGCAGTTCAGGGCATTTGGCGGTTTTATCGCATTTTTTAGCCAACAAATCCGCCGGCGCGTTCCAGTACACCGTGCTTTTGCATGTCGGGACCCTCGTATCTATTCTCGTTTTCTTCTATAAAGACATTATTTCGTTCTTCAGCCGCAGGAAAAACATACTCAACGTCATCGTGGTGACCGCGATAACCGCCGGTATCGCGCTGGTCCTTAAGAAGCGGGTCGTGGCGTCATTCGATTCATTGACCGCGATCGGTGCCTATTACGGCATATGCGGGATCATCCTGTTGGCCAGTAAACGCATCAGCGCGGGTACGAAAATGTTGGACCAAGTGACGATCCGCGACCTTTGCATCATCGGTGTGATGCAAGGCCTGGCTGTATTCCCCGGGATTTCCCGGTCAGGCATGACCCTGGTCGCGCTATTAATCTGCAGAATTAAGCCATCCCAGGCGTTTAGTATGGCCTTTGTAGTGGGTATTCCGGCGATCGGAGGGGCCTTTGTCGACGAATTGCTCGACACTCAATTCAACCGGGCGTTGTTAACGGATCCCCAGGTCATCGGCGGCATGCTTATCGCGTTTGTCTTCGGCCTGGCGGCGTTATGGGTACTGAAAAGGATCGTATCCGAGATGAAACTGTTTTATTTTGGGTTTTACTGTATTGCCGCATCACTGGGGATTTTGTGGTATTGCCAACGCTGTCACTTATAACGGCGAGGTACCCAGGAGGCCCCCCCTAAAGGGGGCCCCCTGAAATTGCTAACCCGTAAGGAGCAATTTCGGGGATTTTGTCCCGGGAATCCTCCGGATTCCACGGGATAATTCGGCTATGCAGCTTTTCGGCGCCCTGCGATAGCGGGCTTGAAAAGATGCTGCCTCATTATGGAAAACACCCATAAATTCTTAGAAGATTTCTTTCGCCAGCTTAATTTCGCTCTCCGCTCTACCGCTGTCTACTCGCCAAGCCATCCCATGTTCAAGAAAACGATCGAAGCGTTCATGGGGGTCTTAGCCGATATCCAGTCGTCGTATCCGCGCATATACTTCTCGGTCATGCCCAACGGCATTCTTTTTGAAGATAGGGTCCTGACCGCGGAAAATGCCACATTGTACAAAGACATGGCCGATTTCTTTCACAAGAAGAAGATCGAGTCCATCGATATAAATCTTACGGCTTTGACCCAGGCTGAGCTGGAAAAGTTCATTACGATCCTTTCCCAGCAAAGCGACGAAGACATTCGCAGAGACATAGCTGCCACCGGATTTAAAGCATTGACTATCAAAGTCTTGGATTATAGCGAGGCACTCAAAGAAGAGAATGGGGGAGGGGTAAAACAAGAAGAAATGACCTGGGAAACGCGTTTAAAGCGTTTCCTGACCGAGAAAATGAACCTCGAGTTCAAACAAGCCACCCTCCAGCTTCTGCAGTCCCCCGGATTCAGCCAGGAGATCAAAGACGCCCTCAACGCGATAAACCAGCATTTCGCGCTGAACGCTCAAGACAGCCTTCCAATGCTGCAGGAATTGACCCAGACCATCGAAAAGATCTTCCAGACCTCTATGGAAGGCCAGGCAAACAAAGAAGTCTTACAGGCTTTAAACAAGATCGTGGTCACCCACGCGCCGGCGGAAAACGTCTCGCAGTTATTGGCAACGTTATTTTCCCTGCAGAAGACCACCGCGGGCATGGCTATCAGCGAATACGCCAACGCGATCGATCCCGCCAAACAGGAAGAAATAGCCCGGACGACCGCGCACATTCTTAAAGCGCAGGGCATTTTGATGAAAAACCCGCAGCTTAAAGAAGATCTCAACCAGGCGATCTTCAACAATCCGCTGAATAAATTCGCCTCGTTGATGTACAAATACACCTTACGGTATTTTACCGACACGCATAACCAGAAAAGCATCGATTTTGTCCAGTCGCACGCCGAAAGTTTTCAGCCGCCGACGCTGAAGAAATTCGTGCATGAAATACTCTGCGACCTCATCCAGATCGCCAAAGTGGAAAAGAGACTTTCTCATCATGAGACAAAAGTCATTTACCAGCACTTAAAAAACAGTTTTACCGAGTACTTGCGCACACAAAACCTCGAAGGCGCGCTGACGATCAATACCAAAGTACATTCCTTACTGGTAGACACGCCGTTTCAGGACGATTTCCAGGGAACGCTGAGCGAATATCTTAAAGACGCCTTCGATGAGATCCTCAGCACGAACCTGGACCAAATATACGCGTTTAAAGATACCTTGATACCGTTTATCGCTCAAAACCTGCCGGAAAAGATCCCGGCGATAGGAAAATGCTATTTCGCGACAAGCGATAGCAGTCAAAAAAACAAATTAAAAGAATGCCTGGTCCTTTGCGATCATCCGCTGCTGTTGAACCAATTCACGCAGCAGACAGGGCAAATGCCGCTGGAAGAAGTCCTGGACATCATCAGTATTGTCGGCCGTATGAAGAGCGATGCCGCTCAGGAAACGCTGATGCAGGTATACCGCATGCCCTGGAGCGCGGTAAAACACGCGGTCTTAAAAGAGATGAAACATAACGCCGGCATACGCAACCGCCGGTTCCTTCTGTCGCTGCTTGAAGAAAACCATAAAGACCCGGTATTGCTGACGGAGACTATCGACGCGCTGCGCGCCGAGAACGATTCTTTCATCAACAATAAGATCGCCTCGGTGCTCTGCGAAACGTTTTCGCTCAACGACATTCTTTTTAATAAAAACAAGCTCTCGGAACGGCTGCGCCTGATCCAGGACATGAAACTAAAGGAAGCCGTACCGTTACTGGACCGGATCCTGACAAAATACGCGCTGTTACTGGTATTTTTCTCGCACGGAAAAGCCCTGATCATGAAAGTCATTACCGAACTGCGTTAAGGACGCGTTACGCATGCCGACACGAAAAAAATACACCATACCGGAAGTCATCAGGAATTGCGCGGCGGCGATCCAATACATCCGTATTTACACGATCAACCACCAGCTTTCCAAGAATAAGATCCGGGAATTCGCCGAGTATCTGAACGGGTACTTCACGCATAACAAAACCAGCCAATTTACCATCGGGATCGTCAACGGAGAATTCGTTTCCGGACAGGAAGTATTCATCGAGCTCAGCCGGATGCTTTCCGGGATCATCAAACTGCTGATCCAGAGGAAAATCGAGAAACTGGTCATTAAAAGCGCGGTCAGCTACCAGGAACTGGAATCATTCATCGCGCTGTTATTGGATACCGAGTCACCGGACACCGGTAAACCCTTTCAGGAATTGCTGACGAACAAAGGGATCGCCAATATTTCCACCGGTATGCTGGCATTGGAAACCGACGCAAGCGACGCCGGGGAGCCGCGCAACAAGATCGCCACGCATCAATATTACCAGATGTTGATAACCTCGATATCCGGTTTTATCGACAAACTATTTAACAACTATGCTTCGGACCAGGATTGCGGCATGTTTATCAATCTGGTCGACCAGTTAGGAAAAAATATGGAAGAGGACTTCGAGAGCCTGTTCCGGATATTCGGTTATCTAAAGACCCGGAATAATTATGAATATATCCATTCGGCGCACGTGGCCATTTTGACCCTGGCACAGGCACGATCGCTACAGTTTGATAAAGCGCTGATCTCAAAAGTCGGCATCGCCGGGTTTCTGCACGACGTCGGGAAATTATCCATGCCGCTTGAGATCCTGAATAAAGAATCCGCGTTGTCCAAAGAAGAATTCGAACTGATGAAACAGCACCCGGTCCGCGGAGCGGAATTCCTGAGCAAATATACCGGCACCTTCGGCGAACTGCCGATCATCGTCTGTTTTCAGCACCATATCAAACACGATCTAAGCGGATACCCGGAAAACCTGCTTTTCGCGAAAGAACCGCACCTGGTATCGAAGATGACCACGATATCCGACGTCTATGACGCCTTACGCAGTAATAGAGCGTACCGCTACGGCCTGGCACCGGAAAAAGTCTATGAGATCATGATCAAAGACAAAGGCACGGCTTTCGACCCGTTCTTGCTGGATAATTTCTTCCGGATAATCGGCATCTGGTCGCCGGGGACGATCGTCGAATTAAGCAACGGACTGATCGGGATAGTCCGTTCGGAAAACCCGGACTATATCGATAAACCGCAAATAGATATTTTCTTTGACGGGAACGCGATGAAGAAAACAGAATCAAGCGTCGATATGGAGAAAGAACAAACACTGGAAATAAAGAGATCTTTAACACCCGATGATCTGGAGAAATCACAGATACCAATTCCGGAAAACTATGTAATATAAAAAAGAGTCCTTATGGCTAAACTGATGGATCTGAATGCTGAACACTTAGTTCATCTGTACCATGTTGAGAAAAAGTCTCTCGGAGATATTGCCAAATTATATACTGTTTCCCGTACCGCTGTTTACAAAAAACTTAAGAATTATGGTATCCCTCAAAGATCTAAATCTAAAGCTCGCATAGAAGCTCAAAAACAAGGTAAATTACCCCAAGAACATTTTGATATTAATGAAGACTTCTTCAGCAACTGGTCTGGTGACATGGCATACGTATTAGGATTGCTGATTACTGATGGCTGTGTCGCAAAAACCGGCCAGGTATCTCTTAATATTAACGACAAAGAGCTGCTTGAAAAAGTAAAAAAAGCCATGAGTTCGACACATAAGATAATTCCATCGAAACATCAAAAGGGGCTTTATTGTTATCAATTCTCAAGAGAAAGGATGACTCAGGATTTAGAGAAACTAAACGTCGTACCGCGTAAAAGTTTAATTGTTAAGTTTCCTGATGTGCCCAAAGATTATTTGCCGGATTTTATAAGAGGGGTTTTCGATGGGGATGGCAGTGTTTTCTTTAAAGATAGTCAACGAAGCCCATTAAGATCAAAATTTATCAGCTGTTCAATGAATTTTATAGATGATTTACAAAAAAGCCTGGAATATCTGGGGCTTCCCAAAAGGACAGTTTACAAACGAAAAACAATAAATGCCTGGAGCTATGAGATAGTATACGACCATAAAGACAGTATGAAATTGTTCGACATATTATATAAAGATACTCAAAACAGCTTGTTTCTGGAACGAAAATATCGGTTATTTACACAAGGTATCAATAGATATACAGAAGGAAGCGAATCACATGGATAAAGAACTTGAAGACTGGTACAAACTCCATACAGTTTATATCAATTTTGGCAAATACGAGACGAAAGACTTAGCGGATCATATAGGAGTTACGCCCAGAACAATACAGAGGTGGTTAAAAGACAAGAGCAAGCCGGATAAAGAGCAGTTAACTAAAATCAAACAATATTTGCTCGTACAAAACCAACGAAACAATCCTTAATTAAACCAATATAATCATACAAATACAAAGACGCCTCCTTTTGCTGCGAAATATAAATGTCGCACTGTTGCCGATAATATATATTATGTTAACTTACATATGTTATAAATAGTTATAACAACTTATTGACTATCATATACTTACACTGTGTGTGAATATACCCTGTGAATAGCTGCTCTGTTTATAAATGATTCTATTGAACCTTGACCGAAAAGAATAGCTATCTATTCCTCTCTACGTCGGCTGGCCAATCAAAGCATGTGCAGATCATGCTCGCTTCGAGGAATTATTCCCGTTACAGAAGACCACGGCTATGCCCCAGGTTTTACCCATGGGGCTTCCAGCCGGACCTGATATATTTTGATACTATCTGATATAAAGATGCGAGATTCCAGACACAGGCATGGCATCATGAGTCTTCGGCCGTTACACCTGACGTTAGCAGTCAAAATTATACGTTGTCAAATAGCTTACACAAAGTTTTGCTAATGACTAAACACTAAAGACTAATAACTTCTTTATTTCTTGAGGGCCTTGCGCAGCTGGGTATAGACTTCTTTGAGGCTTTGCGACATGACTTTAGTCGGCGTGAATATCGGCATGAAATTGGTATCACCGGTCCAGCGCGGAACAATATGCAGATGAATATGTCTTTCTCCGGCGCCGGAAACAAACCCGATGTTCATACCGATATTGAAACCGTGCGGATTCAAAACTTTCTTCATACAGGAGACCATCGTCTGCATGGCCGCGGTCATTTCCTGCAATTCGATCGCTGAGGCTTTAGAGATATCTTCGACATGCCGGCCCGGAGCGATCATCAAGTGCCCGTTATTATACGGAAAACGGTTCAGGATCACCAGGACTTTGTCCGTACGCATTAAGACATATTTACTGGGATCGGATTTCGGATCGGCCCAGGCATCGCATAAGAAGCAGGAATGTTTTTTGCCTTTTTTATGGCTCTTTATATTACGCAAAATATACGAATGCCGCCAGGGCGCCCAGAGAATGTCTTTTTTACCGCTCATAATTCGATGATCTTCCGGCTGATTATCTTTTTCGCGTCAAGTTCAATAAGCCCGTATGTTTTTGCCAACGCGAAAACGGTATCCGTCGGGCTTCCCGGGTTAAAATATATAATCCCGTTTTTATTTTCGTTACACGGCTTATGCGAATGCCCGAAAATGATCAGGCCCATCCCTTTATCTTTAGCGAAAGATTTACCGATACATTCCAATAACGCCTGTGGGGAACCTTGTCCATGGATTATCCCGATCGTCACCCCCTCTATCGTTATCACGACTTTTTCAGGAAACGTGACTCCCCTATCGTCCATGTTTCCTTTGACCCCGATGAGTTTAGGCACATACTGATTGATCTGATCTACGGCTTTTTTACAGGAAAAATCACCGGCGTGAATACACACGTCCGCTTTGCGCAACGCATCGAGAACGCCTGAGGGCAATTCTGGCGCCTGGCTGGGGATATGGGTGTCGGAAAGGACGACTATTTTGGTCATATTATTCTTCAATCCTCTTCAAATTACCAACCTCCAATTTCCAATACTACCAATCAATAATCAATTACCAATCTCAAATGAACAAACAAGAATTCTTTGTTCAATTTTTCTGTATGCTTATTGGTAATTGGGTATCCCCTCATTCTTCGGGGAAGGTTCCCACTTGGAAATTTATTGGATATTGATCATTGGTAATTGGAAATTACTGAGTGCAACATCCAGGAATCCGTCACAGTAAAACTGGCTTATTGTACAATCGCAGCAGGAAGTTGATATCCTCTTTTCCCCAAAGGTTAATGCTGTGTTCTTTCGCTACGAATTTTGCGGACTCGGTATAATTCTCCAGCGTCACAATGCATTTCTTTACGTTACGGTTATTCAATACGGTAGACTGCTGCTGAAAATCAAGGACATCCTGTTCTTCCAATTGCGTTTCTTTCAGAGCGGCGATAAGGATATCATTGCCTTCCCCGACGATAAAGCAACGGTTTGAGCCTTCGTTCATCGTCCGCAGCAAACGGACTTTTTCCAGATGCGGAAGTCTCAGGGCTTTCTTTTGTTCACGATATACCGTATCTCCCTTGAAGCTGCTGAACAGGTCCATGATCCGGGTTATATTCTCCTTGGTCACCGACGTACAGAACGTATCGAACGCTTCCTGAAGGCGTTCATAGAAGATCTTCTCCCGCAGGCCGGATGCTTCGGTATATAATTTTCCCGGCTTAAAAACATGATTGATCCAAAACAACAATAATTGGTCTTTGATCCTATAGACATGGCCGGACTGCACCGCGATACCGGCTTCGACGATCTTATTAAGATGCTGTTTGATCTCAGGCGCGTTCTTGATAAACAGTTTCATGTCGGAGATCCGCTGATACCCTTCGGCAAGTAATGAAACCGTTTTGAGTATGCTTGATCGGTTCTTGATCTTCCACAACTGTTCTACTTTTAATCGGAACTGCGCGGCCAATACCCCGTCTTTATCCAGCAACAAACGGTGTAACGCCGAAAAAAGGACCGTCCGGTCGGTCCGAACGGCCGCCGAGACACTATGAGACAACGCGGATAAAAGCGCGTTCAGATAAAACGGGTTGCCCGCGGTCAAATGCACTATATATTTCTTCTCTAACGAGGAAAGGACTTCCGCGCAAGGATGCTGCTGAATGAAAACGTCTGCCTCGGCCGACGGAAACTCCTGCACGTACAACCGTTCAAAATTACCGAAGATCAGATGCAGATCGGACGCCAGTATCTTATCGGCTTCTTTCGGCTCAGAGCTTACCACGACGCACATAACGTCATTCTGGGTGATGATGAACTTGGCTAATGTCTTGTACACGTCTTCATGAAACGTGTGTCGCAACTGATGGAATTCCTCGATGACCATGCAGAACTTATACGCGTGGTTGGTTTCCTTCAAAAACGTCTCGATCAGGTTCAGTACGTGGACGATGATGGCTTTTTGCTGCTGGTTATCCGAAAACGAGAACATCATCTTGACTTTCGAGACGGTTTCCGGCAATAACGGCTCGGCGTTGCGGATCAAAACATCGATCGAATCCTGTTCGACCTGAATGATCCGCTCTTGCAACAGGAAATGATTCAAAACAACATAACAAAAATGATGTAAAAGTTCCGAGTAAAGGCTTAACGCGACGTCTAACGTATAGAAAATACAGCGCCGGCTGGGACAGAGGCGCATGAACTGCGATACGAGAGCGGTCTTACCCATGTGCGCTTCACCGATCAGCGCGATATTCTGCCGATACCCTTCCAGGAAACCGGTAAAACGCTTCTGCAGGACTTCGAGTTCTGCTTCTCTACCGATAAAGAAACTGTCGTAACTCATCGTTAATTGACGTACTTTAGCGGATTGACCATTTCACCTGATTTGCGTAATTGGAATTGCAGGACTTTGCCGTTCCCGGAACGGGCGACTTCGGCAATATTCTCCCCTTTGGCAACACGCTGGTTCGTGGACTTCAAGCGTGTGCTCAGATTTGAATACACCGTCGAAAACCCCTGACGGTGCTCGACAATAAGGGTCTCCCCGTATCCTTTTAAATAACCGGCATACGTTACCATTCCTTCTTCCGCGGCAGTTACCGTGATAGAGTCTCTCGCCGTAATATACAGCTGATTATTTTTTAAGCTGCTTTCTCCCCGTAATGGTAATACGAACCGGAGCGGGCCGCCCTTGAGGCGTATGGGCGTCCGGATAGAAGCCGATGCCGGCGCATGCGAAGTGCCTGAAGACGACGTGGGAATAAATAAAGACTGCCCGATTTCGATCGTTCCGGTGCTGTCCAGCTTATTGATCTTTATGATCTGGGCCGTATCGACGCCAAAGGCCCGGCTGATCTTTGAGATCGTATCTCCCTTCGCGACCGTATAATAAAAACCCCGTTGTTGAAATGTTTTCTTATAAGAGACTTGCGGTATGGCCCCGCCGGGGCGGCCTGACGGCTCATAAACCGATTCCCGGTACGGCTGGCATCCGTTAAACGCAATGACGGCGAATGCGACAATACCCAAGAACGTCACATACGGCAATATCTTGGCTTTTGTCTTCGCGGGTATCCGGATCATTTTGAAACCACGGGATTTCATCATCTATCGCCCTTATTTTCACCCCCATTAGAGGGTACCTGCTCAACAAACATATCAGCGAGGGACGGGATTTGAACCCGCGACGTCCACCTTGGGAAGGTGGCATTCTACCAACTGAATTACCCTCGCGATCAATCTTTTACGCGTACCACGTCATACAAAGAACAATCTTCGGTGATTTTCAGAGAACAATATTTGCCGCACATCGAACACTGGTCTTTTTTCTTACTCGGCAAACTGTTATGATAGCGCATCGCCTTCTCCGAATCAAGCGCTAAGGCGATCTGTTTTTCCCAGTCGCGCTGAAAACGGGCCTTTGATAACGCGTCGTCTCTTTCCTGATACCGCGGGTTCCGTACCAGATCCACGCTATGCGCGGCTATCCGCGACGCGATAACGCCTTCTTTGATATCATCGGCAGCCGGTTGACGCAAATGTTCCGCCGGAGTGACCACACACAAATAATCCGCGCCATTCAGCGCGGCAATTGCCGACCCGATCGCTGAAGTTATATGGTCATATCCGACCGCGATATCGGTCACTAACGGGCCGAGGATATAAAACGGGGCTCCCGCGCAGAGTTTTTTTTGCATCTGGACATTCATGGCGATCTCGGATATCTTTATATGCCCCGGGCCCTCGACAATGACGCCCACGCCATGACGCCGCGCTTCTTTAACGAGGTCTCCCAACACGAATAATTCGGAAAACTGCATCCGGTCCGAAGAATCATGCAGCGCGCCCGGGCGCATGCCGTCGCCCAAACTGACCACGACATTATATTTTTTAAGGATACCCAGGATCTTCTTGAAATTCGTAAATAACGGATTTTCTTTCTTATTAACATACATCCAGCGGGAGATCAGGGCCCCTCCCCTGCTGACGATACCGCCGACCCGCGGATATTCCCTGGCGACTTTAAAAATATCGTAGGTTATTCCCGCGTGCAACGTAAAGAAATCGACCCCTTCTTTCGCCTGCTGTTCGATAACATCCAAGAGGTCTTTCTCTTTCATCTTCTCGATACTGCCGCGGTTTTTATCCGCTAAGACCATCGCTTCGTATAACGGCACGGTCCCGACCGGTACCGTCGAGTTCTTCAACGTTTCCGTACGGACTTCACGCAAGTTGTCGCTGACGCTTAAATCCATGACCGTATCCGTGCCGGCAGCGATACTGACTTTTAATTTCTCCATCTGTTCCGGCAAAGACAAAGATTCAGACGAAGCTCCGATATTGGTATTGATCTTAATACGCACGCCTTTACCGATCGCCATCGGTTTCTGAAACGGCCGTTTGGGATTGTAAACGACCACGGTCAGGCCGGACGCTATATTCTCCTGAAGTTGCTTTAACGGAATGCCTTCATCTTTGGCGACTCGATGTAAAATATCTTTCATAACAATCGTTTCCTACTGCTTTCTTTTGAAAATGTCTTTTTCAAGCTCGTACATCGCATAGCGGCTTTCTTTAAGCGCGCGCACGGCTTTATGATCGAAAAGTTTCATGCACTCTTCCAATACCCGCAACGATTCTTTTACGCGCTGCATATTCGCGTAAAGGATATCACCGATACCGGAACGCTGCATTTCCCATTGGTCCGACGGCCTGCCGCAATCACGCTGCGAATCGCGCGCGGCTATGGCTGATTCACGTACGCACGCGGATATCGCGCCGGTCAAAGCATGACGTATGGATTTTATCCGGCACATCAATTTCCGGTTGTTCTTCACGAAACGGACCACGTCTTCGACGACCCGAAGACCTTCTTTCGCGCGGTTATAATTAGCGTCAATCATGCACAAAACACCACTGTTAATATTCGTCTTTAATTTTGCCCTACGCATCTATGTATTACACCTCACGATTTTGCAAGGATAGTCCTTTAAAATTACCAATGTCCAATTACCAGTACTACCAATTAATATCCAATGACAAATTTCCAATAAACAGCAAGAATCCTTTGATTCTTATTTTGATTGGTAATTGGTTATTGTAAATTGATTGGACATTGAATATTGGTAATTAAGAATTACTTCTCACTGTCTGCATTTCTCCTGTATCGTCTTAATGATCTGCGTCGTCGAATACCCTTTTTTGAGTTTGATCCTGAAGATCTTTCCCTTATTTTGCAGGACAACGTCGCTTCCGACGATGTCCTCGGTTTTCCAATCAGCTCCTTTGACCAGGATGTCCGGTTTGATCGCCGTGATCAATTCCAGCGGAGTCGATTCATTAAAGAGCACCACGTAATCGACGCAGGCCAAACCCGCTAAAACGATACTGCGCGCCTGCTGCGGCATGATCGGGCGTTTCGCTCCTTTGATCCTGCGGACCGAAGCGTCGGAATTCATCCCGACAACCAGGATGTCCCCGGCCGCTTTAGCTTGCGAAAGAAGCGCTATATGGCCCGGATGCATCAGGTCGAAACAACCGTTGGTAAAGACAATTTTCTTTCGTTTCTTTTTAAGATCCCGGATAACGGGCAGGATTTTGTTTCGGGAAACGATTTTTTCGTTCATGCGTTATGATTTATGAGGACAAAACTCATTTTCAATCAATTCAGAAAGAACGTGGATAATGAATCCATGCATCTCCTGCGCGCGCGGCGTGTCGGACGGGATGGTTATCTGAAAATCGACCATCGTTTTAAGTTTCCCGCCGTCTTTTCCCAATAAAGCGACTGTCGTAATATCCTTCTTACGGGCGTCGATTACCGCTTTGATGATGTTCGCAGAATTACCCGACGTCGACAGGACAAAAAGAACGTCTTTTGGCCGGCCTAATGCTTTCAGCTGATAACTGAATACCTCATCAAAGCCAAAATCATTGCCGACCGCCGTTATAATCGACGTATTGGCAGTCAAAGCCACGGCCGCCAACGGCATCCGGTTCTTCTTAAACCGGCCGACCAGTTCAGCGACAAAATGCTGCGCATCGGAAGCGCTGCCGCCGTTGCCGGCGACCATGATCTTGCCTTTCCGTTTTAAAGATTTGATCAGCACTGCGGCAATACGCTCGATAGCCGCGGTATGCTTGGAAAGGAACGCCAATGCTCCGGTGTGCTGCTCAAATGCTTCTGCGATAACCTTTTTCATAACAAAAAACCTTTATGAACAAGCGACAAAAGTCCCCGCATTCAATGATCGCTCATTGAATACAGGAACTTTCGCTTATTCTCGATTTACTGGAGCCCCCACGGGTAAAACCCATGGGCCCCTGTTGCAGCCCCTGTAGGGGGCGGCCCCTGTGGGGCGAGACGTCCCTACCATTCATCCCCGCCTGCTCCCGAAGGGCGGGCAGGCACGGGCGTAGCCCGTGGTATTCTGGTAAAGGGAATAACGCGTTATCCGGCGAATACCTGGGATAACTTGTATAAGTCCAGATCAACGGTCTTCAAACCTTTTAACGCCTCTTCCAAAGCGACATCGACAATTTTATTCCCGCTTAAACTAACCATTCTGCCGAATTTCTTTTCTTTGATCAATTCAACGGCCTTTACGCCGAAACGGGTACCCAGGACGCGGTCGAAAGCTGTCGGAGAACCGCCGCGCTGTATATGCCCAAGAATAGTCACCCGGGTCTCGAATCCGGTCTTTTTCTCGATGAGCTCGCCTAACTGCTGCGCGATACCGCCGAGCCGCACGTGCCCGAATTCATCAAGGCATTTCTCCTGCGTGACCATATCGCCCTCTTTAAACTGCGCGCCTTCGGAAACAACCACGATACTAAAGGTCTTGCCACGGCCATGACGTTTCTTAAGAGTAGCAACGACTTCATTGATATCGATCGGGATCTCCGGAATAAGAATAACGTCCGCGCCGCCGGCAATACCGGCATACGTGGCGATCCAGCCGGCATGACGGCCCATGATCTCGGCGACCATGATCCGGTGATGGCTTTCGGCTGTCGTGTGCAACCGGTCGATGCATTCCATAGCGATATTAACCGCTGTATCAAAACCGAACGTGAAATCCGTTCCCAACAAATCATTATCGATGGTCTTCGGCACGCCGACGACCGATAAACCGTCTTTAACCAATTTCGCCGCGACACCTAAGGTATCTTCGCCGCCGACGGCAACAAGCACGTCTAATTTCAGCGCCGCAAAACTTTCTTTGACTTTCTTAACGCCGTTTTCCTTCTTATAAGGATTCGTGCGCGACGTCCCTAATATCGTACCGCCTTTGGGTAAAATACCGGAAACGCTGTTTAAATCCAACGGCATAGTATCTTTTTCCAGGATACCTTTCCAGCCGTTCTTAATACCCACGACTTCATACCCTTCACTGATCGCTTTCCGAACGACTGCTCTGATAACGGGATTAAGTCCCGGACAGTCTCCTCCACCAGTCAGAATACCGACTCTCATCTGAAGCCCTCCTTTTGGTTGCTTTTATATATTTTTATCCGAAAAATGTTAATTACTATTTATTTTTCGGATGACCTCGACAGTCCACGATAAAACCTATTGATTTTATCGCTGGCGCCTCTGGCGCCGTCCCGATCAACTTATATCGGGAACGGGAGTCGACCCTCTGGGCAAATAACGCATGCACAAGCACGCATTATTTGGGTCTATGAATATTCCCGATAAGGAACCTGCGGTTCCCATGTTGTGCTTTCATCATTCTTGGAACTAATGATCCGGCGGATAACCAGTTTTATCTGTATTTTTTTGTCTTCACCGACCACGCCGCTGATCTTCTCTTTGACTTTTGCCTGCACGTCAGCCAGTAACTCCGGAATATTGACTCCGGCGATCAAGACCATCTGGATAAAGACCCGTATGCTTTTTTTTGAAGGAAAGACCCTGACCCGCAGGTCTTTTATACCGTTCAATGATACGATCAATTTCTTGGTCATCTCCTCGATAGCGGGGACCGTAATGCTCGCATAGGCTTCTTTATTATCGGTAATGACGATCGCCTTCTGCTTAAAACTCTCTAACATGACTAATACCAAACGAAACCATAAAAGAATGATCAAGGTACCGACAAGGCCGATGACCATCCTGCCTTTCGGTTCCTGCAAATACTGTTGAAAAACGGAAAAGATCTCGGCCGGATCAATCAACCCGGCAGCGGACAGGATGCAAAATCCCCCGAGGGCCATTGCAATCACCGTATAAAACCACATCGTCAATATTCTCATATCCCCTCCTCTGTTTCAAAGGAATGTTATCCGTATGAATACTATCTTACCAACACACCGGTTTATTTCAATAATTCTTTTTTGATCCTTTATTCTTCCCGCCACTCAGGATAGAATCTCCCTAAAAATGAGGTATGATAATCGCCTTTAAGAAAATCCGCGTCAGTCAAAATCTTCTTATGCAGCGGAATCGTCGTCTTTAAAGGCTCAAGCTTAAACTCATCCAAAGCCCGCAGCATGATCTTGATCGCCGTGTCGCGATCGCTTCCCCTCGCGATTACTTTTGCCAGGAGAGAATCGTAATACGGCGGGACCGTATACCCCGAATAGATATGCGTATCGACACGCACACCGATGCCTCCGGGAGTATATAATGCATTGATCTTTCCGCAGGACGGCATGAAATTATTATCGACATCTTCCGCGTTCACCCGGCATTCAATGGCATGGCCCTGCATGACGACCTTATCCTGTTTGAGTTTCAGTTTTTCGCCGGCAGCCAGCGCGATCTGCAACTTGACCAGATCGATACCCGTTACTTCTTCGGTTATCGGATGCTCGACCTGAATACGGGTATTCATCTCCATAAAGTAAAAATTAAGGTTTTTATCCATAAGGAATTCGATGGTCCCGACGCTGCGGTAATTGATCGACTTAACGGCTTTAACCGCTATCTCGCCCAGTTTCTTCCGGATTCTCGGCGTCACCAAAGGAGAGGGCGTTTCTTCGACGATCTTCTGATGGCGGCGCTGAATACTGCAATCGCGTTCGCCTAAATACAGCGCGTTTCCATAATTGTCCGCGACGACCTGTATCTCTATATGATGCGGTTCTTCGATGTATTTTTCGATATAGACCGACGAGTCGCCAAAGGCTTTCTCCGCTTCCGTCTGGCAGGTCGCGAAAGCACTCAATAAACGCACGTCGCTATGGCAGACTTTCATACCGCGTCCGCCGCCGCCGGCCGCCGCCTTGATGATGACCGGATACCCGATCTTTTTGGCAAACTTTAAGGCTTCATCTTTATTGCTAATGGCGCCTTTACTGCCCGGGATGATCGGCACGTTCGCGCTATCCATAAGCTCGCGGGCGCGTACTTTATCTCCCATCGCTTTGATACTCTCGGCAGTCGGCCCGATGAATTTAATCCCGCAGGATTCGCAGATCTCCGCGAAATGCGCGTTTTCCGCCAGGAACCCGTATCCCGGATGGATGGCGTCCGCATCGGTTATCTCCGCGACACTGATGATATTGGCAACGTTTAAATAGCTGTCTGACGATTTGTTCTTACCGATACAGATAGCTTCATCGGCGCACTGTACGTGCATCGATTCTTTATCGGCTTCGGAATAGACCGCGACCGTGCTGACGCCGAGCTCTTTACAGGCCCGGATGACCCGCAACGCAATCTCTCCTCGGTTGGCAATAAGGATTTTTGAAAACATAGGTATGGGATTATACCGGTTCGATCAGAAATAACGACTGACCGAATTCCACCGGCTCTCCGTTCTCGACAAGGACGTCTTTCACCACGCCCGCGAATTCGGCTTTTATCTCATTCATCAGCTTCATCGCCTCAATAATACAGACAACATCTCCTTTTTTCACGGCCTGCCCTTTATCGACATACGGCGGAGCATCCGGCGCCGGAGCGCGATAAAATGTCCCGACCATCGGAGACTTGATTTCCTGATATTTACTGTCTTTTCCCGCGGCAGCCCCTTTCGAACCGGACTCTTCTTCCATACGGCCTTTGGACGCGGACATGGTATAATTCGGGACCGCGTTAACGATTCCGCCTTTACAGTGTTTCTTCAAATTGACGCGTTTGCCGTCTTTCTCGATCTCAAGCTGCTGGAGGTCGTGCTCGGTCATAAAGTCGACATACTTCTTAAGTTCTTTCAGGTTATCTATATTATCCATATCATTACTCCTTCTCTGTCTGGCTTACCAAAAAAATGCACTTAAAGTTACTCGATTATTTTTTGGGTTATCCCGCGGAATTTCTGGTGAAATTCCCGGGGACACAATCCCGGAAATTCCTTCAGAATTTCTCGGGGCCTCGACAATACACGATAAAATCTGCCGATTTTATCGCTGGCACTTCTGTGCCGTCCCGCTCCACTTATATCGGAAAACGGGAGTCGCCCCTTCGGGCAGACAATGCTCACTTCGCAGCATTATCTGGGTTTATTACTTCCGCACCGTTGTTTCTTACCCAGACCATGTCTTCAAGACGTACGCCAAATCGTCCGGGAAGATAAATCGCAGGCTCTATGGTAAAAACCATATTTTCCTGCACAATTCCATCACTTTTGCTGCTGACAGAAGGTAATTCATGCACCTGAATTCCAACGCCGTGTCCCAAAGAGTGGCTGAAATACCTTCCGTAACCTTTGGATTCAATGTAGGCTCGTGCAGTCCGGTCAATTTCAGAGAAGTTAGTGCCTACAGCAATCTTTTTTATCGCTAAGTCTTTTGCCTTCTTAACGATATCGTAGATTTTCTTGAGCTCAAAAGAGCGACGTACCGGAGTTATTCTATCCTTTAGGAATACCCTTGTCAAGTCAGAACAATAGTTGCGATACTGTACCCCCAGATCGATAAGCGCCACTTTCTTCCAGATTTTCTTATCTTTAGCCGGCTTATGGTGCGGTTCTGCCGAATATTCGTCAAAAGCGACGATACAAGAAAAACTTGACCCTTCTGCCTTCAGGCGAAAGAACCGGTCTATCTCTATTGCTAAAGAATGCTCGCTAAACTCGTGCGACGCCAATAAGTCTTGCGCATAGCCCAAACACTCCTGCGTCAAGCTGACGGCACTCCTGATCAATGCCACCTCAGCCGGGCTCTTGACCTGCCGCAAACGCTCAATAATATCTTCAGTTTCGAGTAAAACAACACCCGGACAGGATAAAAACGCGGCTTGCAGTTTCTTAAAGGTGGCTACGGAGACTTTTTTTGCTTCAAATCCTAAACGCCGTATTTGCTCTTTCCGGACATAGGCTCTTAAAGTACTCAAAAAGTCGCCCTTGATCTCCTCGATCCGTACACGCGAAGAGACCGTACGCTTTAATTCAGTGGTAAACCGGCCGTCGGTAAAAAAGGTCAGATGCTCAGTCTGGGCTAAAAGATACCCGTCAACCTCTCTAATACCCGATAGATAGGTACTATTGGCGGGTTCTGATACCAATAAGGCATCGATCTCGGCTTTCTTGAAAGATCCGCGAAGGCGCTTAAGAACGTTCATTATCTGGGTTCATTCAGGTATTGAGCGGCAAACGATACGGCAAGGATATAGCTGTCTTTTCCCAGTCCGCTAATGACTCCCAGCGCGATATCTGAGAAATAGGATTTCTTCCGGAATTCTTCCCTGGCGTGCACATTAGAAATGTGTACTTCTATAAAAGGTATCTTCACGCCGGCAAGCGTATCGCGTATCGCGACGCTCGTATGGGTAAAAGCCGCGGGATTAATGATAATGAACCCGGCGTCAGTCCCGGCGATCTTCTCAATGATCTGGTTCTCGGCGTTCGATTGGTAAGCTTCGAATTCACACCCGTCTTTAGTAGCCTTCGCTTTTAACATCCGGTTCAATTCTTCCAGGGTAGTCTTTCCATAAATATCCGGTTCCCGGGTTCCCAATAAGTTCAAATTCGGCCCGTGGATAACTAAAATCTTCTTTTTCATTATGTTGACGCCTTTCCTTTCCGGGGATTCTGATCCCCCGGGTCCGCCTCCTCGATCAACATGACGGGGATACCGTCGACGATCGGATATTTCCGGCCGCAGGACCGGCAAACGATCTTCTGGTCCTGCTCGATAACGTCTCCTTTGCAGAATGGGCACGCCAATATATTCAGTAACTCTTTATCGATCATTTTATGATTTTTTGAGCGTCTAAATACACCATCCGCAGATTATACAGGGATTCTTCGATGAACCGGGCTTCCTCAGGGGTCAAGTTCCCCTGGGTCTTCTCTTTCAATACGTTGATAGTATCGATTAGATACCGGGCATGCGGAAGATTGACCTCGGTCTTGCCATCAAGAGGGCTTTCCAACTTCCCCATGGCGATCATCGCCTGCATGCTTAACGAAGAGATAAAGACCATAAAAGACGGCTCATAAAAAGTCTCTTCCTTCGTCTGGGCTTCGCCCTTTTCTTTTTCTACCTGGTTCTTCCAACTCTCATCAACCGCTTTCTTTTCTATCTCGCTCATCTTTAAACCTCCATAGTATTACTCAGAAAATGGATAATGGTTCATGGAAGATGGTTTAAAAACCATAGACTATTTTCCATCATCCATCGTCCTTGCGATAGTATACCAAAAAGTACCGCTCTTTATCAAACTAATTGTTCTAAATCTAAGGATTGCAGCTGCTGCGGGTTCGTATGCAGAAAATCCAGAAGATCATGCTCGTTATTGTAATACATACAAGCCAGTTTACTGACTTCCTGAAAACTTTTCTGGTTTGCCTTCCGCATCAAGCATAACAATTTTGCCCGTTTCTCGAGTTCCTCGATAATATCGACGAGCGTCTTTCCGGAAGCGCTGGATAATTTCTCGCGAAAAAGCGTAAAACCGGCGACTTCCTGGATCACGTCCTTTTCGATATTGTATTTCCATAATTGCGATACCAGCGGCCGTTTTTGTTCCATAAACGCGGTCTCGGATATCTCTTTGATGACTCTTCTGACATTTTTCTGCCGGTGGAACCGGTTCGCCACGATCACGATATCAAGCAAATTCAAAAGCCCGGGCGGAACATTCATAGGAAAACTCTCCAGCCGGTTAAATGCCTCCTGCGTCGTCGAAGCATGAATAGTCCCCATACAATATTTTCCCAGATTCATCGCGGTGATCATATCCTGCGCTTCACTGCCGCGCACTTCCCCGATAATGATCCGATCAGGCCGCATACGTAAACTGTTTTTAACCAGTTCTTCGAGGGTAATCTCTTCGGTGCTCTCCAATCGGCAAAAGTTATCGCGAGATTCGGTATTAAGCTCCAAGGTATCTTCGATAACGATCACTCTCTCATTATCCGGGATAAAACTTAATAAAGCATTCAGTAATGTGGTCTTGCCGGACCCCGGCCCGCCGACCACCAGCATATTCGCCGGCCGTAAGCCGTACCCTTCAGTCAACAACCACAGAAAACTGCCGATCCGATATCCAAAAGCATCTTTTTCAATCAGTTGGATAAGACTCATCGGGATCTTTTTGATCTTGGTGATGGTTATTTGCGGGCCGAACGGCGAACCGACGATATTGACCCGGCCTTCAATGTACGGCAGTTCAAAATCATTGGTCTTTTTCAGCATGCTTCTGCCGGCAAACGTGATCAGTTTTCTGACAAAAAAGTGGAGTTCTTTAAAATTATTGAACTTCTTATCGGTTTTGATCAATCCGCGTTCGGAAGTATGCGCGTAGATATAATTGAGCGCGTTGATCGCGATATCCTCGACATCATCGCAACGGATCAAGTCATCAATGGCATCATAGGAGAAAAACCGGTCAAGGAACGCCCGCTTGACCTCGGTTGAAGCATATTTGTTCTGCAGTTCCTGATTATCCGATACCTGCAAGATCTCTTCGAAATTTTTAAATCCGAATTCATAGCGTTCTTCACGCGTCAATGAAAAATGGATCCGGCCTTGTAAGCGCTCAAGAAGTTTATCCCCCAGTTCAATATATTCCCTCTCCATATTTTTTAGTTATAACAAAATAAACATGCCGGCGCAAGATTATTATCGTGGAATATTCCGGTCTCGCGTATGCGCTCGACAGTTTCTTAACGGTCCTGGTTCATCCACGGTCTTACGCTAAACGAATGGATCTTCCCGGGCGACCCCTTCGCTTTCGCTCAGGGCAGGCCCGGGGCTTCTGCTCGCACGATTTATAAAGAATTACTTCAACAGTACTCTGGCATTATCCATCCGGTCATGCTATCATACGACTATGTTTCAGCGGATGAAAGACCAAATAGAAGCGGAGCTACAGCATTTTCTTTCGTACATCGATACAACCCACGGCTTATCGAATCTCTCCCCGCTGCTATTTTCCACCATTAAAGATTTCGTGTTGCGCGATGGCAAACGGCTCAGGCCGATCTTTTTTGTCATCGGATATCTCGGCTACGCGAAAAAAGCCGCGCCCCACCTTTATACCAGCGCTCTCTCGATAGAATTACTCCACGATTTCATGCTGGTCCATGACGACATCATCGATAAATCAAAACTGCGGCGGAATAAGCCTTCCGCGCACACGATGTTCAATACGTATCTTAAAAAACAAAAGGGCTTAAAATTCAGCGGTGAGGACCTGGCGATCGTCATGGGCGACGTGATGTACGCTTCGGCAATCGAAGCGTTCCTTTCGATCAAAGAAGACCCGTACCGCAAAGAAAAAGCGCTGCGGCGGTTTATCCAGGCGGCGGTATTTACCGGCTGCGGAGAATTCATTGAATTACTCTATGGGACGACGCCGCTGAAAAAACTCACCCGCGACGCCATCTATAAGATATACGACTATAAGACTTCTCACTATACCTTTTCCTGCCCGTTAAGCAGCGGCGCGATCCTTGCCGGGGCCCCGGATAACGAGGTCGGCAAACTAACGGAATTCGGCATCTATTTAGGCAGGGCGTTTCAGATCAATGACGATATTTTAGGCATGCTCAGTGAAGAAAAAGACATGGGAAAGTCGGCGCTGACAGACCTTCAGGAATCAAAAAAGACCCTGCTTATTTGGAACACCTATCAGTGCGCTTCCGCGCAGGACAAAAAACGGATAGAACAGATACTCGGCAAAAAAACTGTGCCCCTAAGAGACCTGCACATGATGCGGTCGATCATCCGGAAATGCGGGTCTTTGCAAAAAACACGGCAGGAAATATCCGCGCTTGTGAAACGCGCCGAAGAGATCCTGGTATCTTCACGTATCAATGCCGGCTATAAAAACTCGCTTTTTGAATACACGAGAAAACTTACCGCGCCGGGCTCTTAGTCCTGCGGCACGCAAATATATTTACAAGCGTTACTCTGTATATCCAATGCCAGATCGTTCCGCGGATCGATCCGCAGGGCCTTAGCCAAATATTCCTTGTATTTTTTCGGGTCATGCTTACGTTTATAGACTTGCGCCAAACGCGCGTAGGCGTCGGCTAATAACGGGTCGATCTGAACGGCCCGCTGTAAGTATCGCTCAGCCATGCTCAGGTCCCCGCCGATGACCGACGGCGCGAGCAGATAAAACGCGCCCAGGCCAAAAGCGGCAAGCGCGCTATCCGGCTGCAGGCGTTCCGCTTTCTTCAGAAAAGAATAGACCTTGGTCCCATGGACCAATTTCGATACCGGGCCGCCATAATGCGCGACCATGCCTTTCGCGCCGGCGGTGAGCAGATACGCCCGCGCATAATTACTCGTATCCATCTTGTGCGGACCATACCCGATGGCTTTCATGCCCAGATTGACCGCTCCGATAAAATCAAATGCCTGATATTTAATATACGCCAAACTGATCATCGCCGGCACGAAAGAAGGATCCGCTACGATTATTTTCTCGAGCATCTGCCGGCTTTCAACCACATGGTCCTGCCGGCGTAATACTTCGGCAACGCCCCAGGCTGCCGGAAGGCTCCCCGGATCCCGCGCGCGTATCTGTTCAAACAGTTTATACGCATCCGGATCGCGATGAATGTTTAAATATACCAGAGCCGTCTTATACAACGCCGCTTCCCTATCTTCGCCCTGCGGGACCGTAATGGCCTGAGGGTCGGTCATCGTACCGGCCTGCTCGTGCAGTTGTTTCCAATCAAAAGCCCCTGCCTGAGAAAACACAGTACTCGATATCGTCAAAAAGAATGAAATCAGCCAGAGGACATTCCGAATGCCCATACCTGTTTTTTTTTAAAAGGCCCGCCGCAACCGGTCAGAAATCCCAAACGCCCACGCTCACGTCCATATTGTACAAAAAGAAATAGCCGTCACCAAGGACTTCTTTATTTGAATCATATATACTCAATACCGAATACGCAAGCCTCATTTCTCTTCTCCCGCTTGAACTCTCCGTCCAATGCGATACAATACCTCTATAAAGACCGGCGCGATAATCCGTAAAAATGCCAAACTCAGACTACGCCTGTCCTTACTAAAAAATCATGAGCATCACTATTACTCTCGCTAAAAGCGCAGGTTTTTGTTTCGGAGTCAAACGGGCTCTGGATATCGCGTTCAAAGCAGCTGCATCGGGAAAAAGAATAGAAATGTTCGGGGAGATCGTCCATAACGAAGAAGTCGTCAAAGATATTAGAAATGCCGGGATAAAAAGAATCAGCCGGTTAGCCAACGGCAAAGGCAAGATATTGCTTATCCGCGCTCACGGGGCTGCCGCGGCTTCGATCGAACACGCAAAAAAGTTAGGATACAAGATCATCGACGCGACATGCCCGATGGTCAAAGAGATCCATGCGATCGGCCGGCATCTGGAAGCCCGTGGATATACCCTGATTATTATCGGCGACAAGAATCATGATGAAGTCAAAGGGATCAAAGGACAGCTTAAAAAGAACGCGATCATTATCGATGCAAACGCAAAAAGTCTCAGCCCGGCCATAAAGAAGCTCCGGACAGCCGCGATCGTCGTGCAATCGACTCAAAATACCGCTAAAGTCCTCGCCATTGTCGAGAAACTTAAAAAGAACATCCCGGAACTCGTATTTTCCAATACGATCTGTTCACCGACAAAAATCAAACAAAAAGAAATGGAAACACTCCCCCTGCAGAATGACTGTATGCTGATCATCGGATCAAAGACCAGCGCGAACACCAAACGTCTATATGAACTCTCAAAGAAAATCAATCCCCGGACCTATTGGGTTCAACAGAGCAAAGAGATCAAACCGCGATGGCTTCGCAAATGCCGCACGCTGGGAATAACCGCAGGAGCGTCCACTCCGGAGAGATCAATTCAGGAAATTGTTGAATATATTAAGACGCTGTAAGGATTTACGCTATGGTTTTTCCCGTGACCGCATGGGTAATGATCTTTGAAATAATATGTTCAAAGGTATACCCATGCGCGTACGCTTGCCGCATAAATCCGCTGTCTTTGTTGATATCCGGATTGGGATTTACGTCCAAAACGCACACTTCGTCGCCTTTCTGACGCAAATCGACCCTGAAATAACCAAGGCACTTGCTCACCTGCCCGGCTTTCCGGGCGCACGAAATGATGGTTTCCCGTAATGCCAAGGGTATTTCTTTATTCACGATCGGGGTCAGCGCAGTGTATTCATCGGCAAGCGTGTCCCATTTCGCCCGGTACGTCAAGAACGGATGGCATTGTTGATACTGGCTATAGTCCAAAACAGAAATACCCAGAAGTTCATACGGGCCGTTTCCGATAAAACCCACATTATATTCCGGGCCGGAAATAAATTCTTCGACTATAATACCGGCAGGAAACTCGTGAAGCTTCCGCGGCACAACGTGCCTGAAATCAGCAATCGTATTGATCAATGAATCATCGCAAATACCCACGCTGGCGTCTTCCTGGTCCGGCTTAATAAAAAGCGGCAACCCCAGCCGTTTCAGCGGCATTTCGCTATACCGTTTCATCAGGACACCCGCGGGGACCGGAACGTTCCGGCGGCGTAACGTCACTTTTGACCGGTATTTATCCAAACACAACGCCAACGTTGCCGCGGTATTTCCGGTGAACGGGATCCCGATGTGCTCAAGTACCCGCGCGAAAGTGATCTCCTGAGCTGAATCATCGGAAAACCCCTCAAAAAGATTTACGATACACGACGGATGGTACTGTTCGATCTTAGCGTATAGTTTCTTCAACGAAGAAAAATCTTTTTTTTGCAATGACAGAATAGCGACATCATCCCCATGGGCGAACAAAACGCTTTCGATCGCCTCAACGCAACGATATACATCGGCGATATCCTCACGAATGCTCTGTTCGCCATTTGCGGCAATAAGGTATCGTTTACGCATCGCGGGCCCCTCTCAAACAAACCCCGTCAGGTTGCAATTGCCGCGGAAGCTTAAATCCATAGCGCAGAAACGCGTGATATAAAATAGTCCGGATCAATTTCGTATAGGATATCCCCTTTAAACGGCAGATGATCGGCAGGTCGCTGTAATGCGGTGACAAACCAGGCAGAGGATTTACGTCAATGATCTTGGGTATCCCCGCGCCGTCAAAACGGAAATCGATCCGCGCGATATCGCGTAACTCCAGCGCCGTATACGCCCTTTGAGCATACGATGACAACAGACGGCGCTGTTTTACGGGAAGCGAGTCTTCCGGATCATAACGGATCTTCTTTTTCCAATCCCGTTTGTTCTCAAGTGAATAAATAAACATTTTGCACGCGCTGTCCGTCGGCACGATCTTCATCATCCCTAAAATATCAACAGCCGCATTCCCGCACGCCGCGACGGTCACTTCTTCTCTTTCCAGGTATTCCTCGACCAACACCGGTTGTTTGTACCGTTTAAGGATCCCGAGGGCTTGCCGCCGTAACGCCGCAAAATCAGACACCAGCGAGCGGTTAAAAACGCCTTTTGACGACCCTTCCCAGCGCGGTTTAACGACATAGTATTTTTGCCGGTCAAAAAGGCTTTTCAAAGAAGCGACCTCATCACGATCACATGCCATGTGCATGGCCGGGACCGGGATACCTTCTGATTTTAAAACCGTATGCGTCAGGTATTTATCAAGAGAGATCCCCAAGGCGATCGGATCGGATCCCGAATAAGGGATCTGCAGGCTTTCGAGGATACAAGGGACTTGTGATTCCCGGCCGCGCGTTCCGCCGATCCCTTCAGCAAGGTTCAAGATGAACTCCGGGCGGAACCTGCGTACCGCGGAAATGAACCCGGCAGTATGCTCTAAACGCACGACCTTGAACCCGCACGACCGGAGCTCATGATGCACCGCTTCGATCGTTTCTATTTCATCGTACTCTTCTTCGTGGTCGTCGCCCTTTTTTCGTTTTAAATTAAAAGCGATACCGATCGTTGTTATTTCTTTCGTTGCTCTAACACTCACACGCGCGCTCCCTGGAGCCCCACGGATTTATACCCCGTTGGCATTTTTTATTCACACCCTGTGGGCAACGTTTCCCCTGCCCCGAACAGGCACAAGCCGTAACCCATGAAATCCTGAAAAGAGATTAACCCTTTGGGTTGTAATAGGTAAATATCTCGTTTTTATAATTGCGTAAGGTGATCATATCATCCGATGCCGACAGCAAATACTGCGGCCCCAGCGGGATCTTTCCCCTGCCCTCAGGGCCATCGACGACAAAATGCGGAATGCACATACCGCTGGTATGGCCCCGCATCTTTTCTATCAATTCAATGCCCTTCCACACCGACGTCCTGAAATGCGATGCTCCGACAACCGGGTCGCACTGGTATAAATAATAGGGACGGACCCGGATACTCTGTAACCGATGGCAAAGTTCAGTCATGACTTCAACGCTGTCATTGACTCCTTTCAGCAATACCGACTGGTTGCTCAACGGAATACCGCAACGCTGCAGCTTCTTGCACGCGCTGATCGAAGCCTCGGTAACTTCACGCGGGTGGTTAAACTGAACGTTGATCCAGAGATTCTCGTATTTATCCAATGTCCGGCAAAGACTTTCATCGATACGCGACGGCAGGACGACCGGAGCGCGGGTCCCGATCCTGATGACTTCCAGCGAATGGATCTTGGATAACGAGGAAAGAATATAATCCAGCCGCTCGGTGCCCAAGGTCAAGGGATCGCCCCCGGAAACAACGACCTCCCTGATCTGCTTATTCTCTTTGACATAGGTCAACGAGATTTCCAGGTCTTTAAGCGACGGTTCGGGAATATTTTTCTGCCAAAGCCGTTTTCGGGTGCAATGACGGCAATACATGAAACAACGGCTCGTCACCAGAAGCAACGCGCGGTCCGGATACCGGTGCACTAAACAAGGAGTCGGAGAGGTCTTCTCTTCACCCAAAGGATCGATATCTTCATACACGGATTCCTGGATCTCATCAACCGAAGGAATGCATTGACGCCGAATCGGGTCCGACGCGTCTGCGGGGTTAACGACCAACGACAGATAGTAATGCGGGATACGCATGTGAAACGTCCGGACCACTTGTTTTAACGCTGTCCGGTCGTCTTTTAAGGCTGGATAGAATGTAACGAGGTCGTCAATGGAGCGGATCGCATTTTTTGAAGAAGTCTGCCAATTCTGTTCGATGAAGGATTCCTGCGTTTGCCCTCCAGGCTCCTCTTTCTGGCTATCGATAGGAAGTTCTTTCTTACTGCCCCCAGGCTCCTCATCAACGGAATGCTCGACCTTCTTTGCGTTCTCCATCATACCTCCTTTGGTTTCTTTCTTCCTTCCCTGGAATCTTCCCCCGACTCGTTTCTCGTCGGCCTATCTTTTAGTTCATTACCCCCTAAAGGGGGTAATTCACACTAGTCTCTTTTTGCGCGTTTACACTTAAAAAGAGACTGTGTTCATTATCGGCCTGAGTTTTTTTCTTCGCTTCCGCTCGAGAAAAACCTCCCATTAAAATTCATAGTTCATTACCCCCTAAAGGGGGTAATTCACACTAGTCTCTTTTTGCGCGTTTACACTTAAAAAGAGACTGTGTTCATTAACGAGAAAATCCCTCCCACTCAATTTTCATAAGTGAAAGGGATTTTTCATTGTTCGTATCGTCTGTCAAAATAACAAATAATCGTTCCGTATTATTGCTGCTGATCCGGGTTCTGCGGGATCGCGGTATCATCCGGTTTCGGCAACACATTCTGCGATGTTTCTGTCAGAGCTTCCTGTTCCATCGCATTCGGCATCTCGTCAAATACATAGCTGCACTCCTCCGCCTTTAAACCCTGCGGCGTCTTAACGACGCTTATACGTACTTTATCGCCGATTTCCACATACGTTTCTTCAATAAATTCCGGAGTCGTAAGGATCTTGGTGCCTTCGATGACAATATAACTCTTGTCGTTGGCGACCTCGCGTACCGTCCCGGAAATAATCGTCGTATCTCTCTGGACTTTCTTCTCAATTCCGGCAGCTTCTTTCGCCGCGTCTGAAGGCGTCCCGAATTGTTTCTGCACTTCAGCCAATGGAGCAGTGGAAACCGATTGCGCCCCCTCAGTTGCTTCCTTGACCAGATCCGTCCTCGATTGAGCCTGAATGACATTGGCTGCGACGCCCATACTTCCGGCTACCACTACCGCGCACATAAATCTTTTCATTGTGTCTCCTTCCTCAAGTGCCGCTGTACACATTCGCGGAACCTTTTTATCTTCTACTGCTGGTTTAGAAACCGGTATAAGAACTTCTTTCGTATTGAAAAAAACCCCTGACGAGATACTTAGAACTCCTCATCTTCCTCAGGCTCATCTTGCCGCTCTTCTTCTACATCGTCAGAATCATCACCGTCAAAACCGTCCGAGTTACCGTCTTCAGCAATTTTCAACAACGGAGGGTCCAGATCGATCACTAATAAAGACACATCGCACATCGGGCAGCTCGTGATCTCGCCGACTTCCAAATAATCATCAAGCTCAATATAATCTCCGCACTCTGGACACTTAAATCTTTTCGCTCGGGCCATTCTTACCTCCTTTACCTTGATGTTGTTACTATAAATTTTGCGGGATGTTGCTATTTACGTTGATTTTTATTTTTTATACTGTAAAAGCACTTTATTGTCAAGAAGTTTATTCAGAAAAACAGATTGTCTCTCAAAAAAAAACGTGTTCTCCGACACACAAAAGCTGCTCACGAAATGAAAACGCGCCGCACCGTCGCGGATAAACACGTCGTGATCTGATACGGTATCGTTGACGACCAACGAGCGACGTCTTCGGCGCGGATCCGCTGCGCGGCGTTACCGCCGATAAGGGTGACTTCATCCTCACAGCGTATTCCCGCGACATTACTGACATCGATCATCAATTGGTCCATACAGACACGGCCGGTTATCGGCGCGCGTGAACCTTTAACGATCGTATACGCTCCCTTATTCAAGCGCCAAGGGTATCCGTCAGCATAGCCGCACGCGACCGTGCCGATCTTTCTCCGGGACGCGGCGACGTACGCGCGCGCGTAGCTGACACTGGTACCTTTGGCAACGGATTTCAAAAAGACTATTTTCGCTTTTAACGACAACGCCGGCTGCAACGAGAGTTTTTTTACCACATTGAATTTTTCCGCCGGGTTCATGCCGTACATGAGTAACCCGACGCGTACCATATTAAAATGCGCCTGTTTAAAACGTAATGCGGCAATACTATTTGCGCAATGGACCAACGGCACAGAAATATTCTTCCCGCGCGCGTCAGCGACCACTGAATGGAGCCGTTTGATCTGCCGGCGAGTAAAAGCGTCATCGCAATCCGCGGAAGGAAGATGCGTCGCGATCCCTTCGATATACAGATTCCTCCGGCTGCGCACATACTCGATGAATTTTTCAGCTTCTTTATACCATACGCCGATCCTGCCCATACCGGTATCGACTTTCACATGTACCGGCACCAGGCGCCGCGACCGCGCCGCTTCTCTATTCAGTACATAGGCGATATGGCTGCCGGTAATAAATATCCGTAGTTGATGTTCGATGATATACCTGATCTGAGAAGGAAGAATACACCCGAGGACGTAAATGGTCCCCGGTATCCCTTTATTGCGCAGAAGCAGCGCTTCCTCGATGCTGGCGACGCCAAAATGATCGATCCCGATATCGGAAAGGGCACCGGCTACTTCAACGATACCGTGCCCATAGGCGTTCTGTTTAACCACAGCCATGATCTCGGTATGCCACGGCAGATACGCGCCGATCTTTTTGATGTTCCGCTGGATATTTTTAAGATTTACTTCGATCCAAACAGGGCGTTTAGTCATCGTGGCTGCTTTTTTTTAACCTGCCAATGCTCCGGATAGAAATACAATGGCCGTAATCGCGACGGCTCGGTAACGGGCCGGGCCGGTGAAAAAGAAAACGCGGCCAGAAACAACAGGCCCGCGTCGGGAGTATCCACCGCCGGGACAATATCCGCACGCAGAGCATTATCATGAATATCGTGCTGATAGCGTACACTCTCTCCGGCAAAAAGATATCCCGGGGAACGCTTTAACGTAGCGTGCCATTGAGAACGCGGCATCATCGTGACCGATGATTTTAGTTTTCTCTCCCGCAAACGAAAGTCGCCGATATAGAGATTATCGCGCATGGCGTTTGCCACACATTGGACTTTCGGATTCCGTTGATAGTATTTGTAAAAAAGCGCGTAAAAGCTGGGGACCGGCCATACCGGTAGATGATACGCGCACATCCAGGCTTTTACCGCGGAAAAGCCGACCCGCAGCCCGGTAAAAGAACCCGGCCCGGAACCGACAACGATGCCTTCGATCTGCTCCCAGCGGACCGCGTACAGACGCATCGCCGTATCCAATAACGCGAAGAAATTCTCAGACTGCTTCGACAAAGAAAAACTCTGTACCGAAAAAAGTACCTTGTCCTTTTCCGCGAAAGCCAAGCTCAAGACCGAAGTCGAAGTATCCAACGCTAAATACATACTTCCGGATATTTCCTGTTCATTTTTTTTTCAGCGAGATCTTTCTCGTCTCCAGATCGACTATTTCTAATTGTACTTCAAAATAATGTTCGGGTAAATAAGCATCGCTTAAACGTTGCGGCCATTCAATGACCACCAGCGCGCGGTCATTGCGCATAATATCAACATAATCGACATCCAATACCTGCGACGCCTCATCCATCCGGTATAGATCAAGGTGAAAAACCGGTATCCGCCCCTGCTCGTAAAGCCGCGCGTAAACAAACGACGGGCTGACGACTTCATCCTCGCTGATACCCCAGAAATGCAATATACCCTTAGCCAACGTGGTCTTTCCCGCTCCGATAGGCCCGCGCAAGAACACGGTATCGCCTGCGGTAAAACCGGCGCTGATCTTCCTTCCGAACGCCCTGGTCTGTTCGGCTGACCGCGAAACATAGTTCAGCTTTTTCATATACTCTCGACAATACTCTTGCTGTACGGCGGATATAGAACGCCGGTGTCCGTAATGATCGCCGTGATCAGTTCCGCCGGCGTCACGTCAAACGCCGGATTATACGCCTGTACCTCGTCCGGAGCGGTCTTTTTACCGAAGCACGTCTTTACTTCGACCGGGTCTCTTTGTTCGATCGGGATCGCCTCGCCTACGGCGATACGGTGATCGAACGTGTTTACCGGCGCAGCAACATAGAAAGGTATGCTATGGTGTTTACATAACACGGCCACAGAATACGTCCCGATCTTATTAGCCGTATCGCCGTTTGCGGCAATACGGTCTGCTCCGACGATGACTTTATTGACGAGTCTTTTCTTCATCAGGACCGCGGCCATACTATCGCAGACTAATGTCGGACGGATCCCGTTCTTTATCAACTCCCAACACGTCAAGCGCGCGCCCTGCAACAACGGGCGGGTCTCATCCGCATATACCGATATATTCTTATATTTTCGTTGCGCCGCATAGATCACGGCCAACGCGGTACCTTCTCCGGAAGTCGCCAACATCCCGGCGTTACAATGCGTCAAAATACTGTCGCCGCTTTTAACCACGGATAAACCGTATTCGCCGATCAAACGGCAACGCTGAATCTCTTCTTTTTGTACCCGGTGCGCTTCCTCAAGGATCATTTTCTTCAATTGTGCCACGGATAACAGCTGATGTTTGACGATAAACTGCAGCATCCGGTCCAAGGCCCAAAACAAATTGACCGCAGTAGGACGGCTCGTCCGCAAATAGTCGATCACTTCCTGCGCGTGCCGGATAAAAGCGGCAGTATCTCTACCGCTAAAACTCTTGACGCCGATATACACGCCATACGAAGCGAACGCGCCGATCAACGGGGCCCCGCGGACTTTTAACTTCTTCAACGCGTCCCAGACCATGCGGACGTTCGTACATTCCACGTACGATTCAGCCAGCGGCAATTTCGTCTGATCGAGTATGACTAACCGCCGCGCGGTACAGTGTATCGGTGTAAAACTCATGATAACTCCTCCTCTGACAGTTTAAAGAACTTTAAAACATTTACGCGAACAGCTGCAGCAAGTTTAACTTCCTCTATGCCCCGCAACCCGGCGACTTTCTTAAACACTTCCTTAATATGCAGCGGGTTCGACTCCCGCCTATTCCCTTTTCCTGACGTATGTTGTTCCGAAGACATTCCCTTAAAATACATATACGGGCAGTCCGTTTCCAGCATGAGCCGGTCTATCGGTACCCGGACGATACACTCATCGAGCAAATCGTTCTTAAAAATATTCAACGCGAACGAAATGCTGTAGCCGCGTTCCAGAACACGGTCCAGCTCGGCGCGTGAATAGGAAAAACAATGAAAAAGCACCGGTATCGAAGTAAAAGAATCCAATATTCCCAGGAGTTCCGTGAAATATCCCCGGGAATGCACAACCACCGGCAATTGATGATCGCGCGAGATCTCCAGCATGCCTTCCAAGGCTTTCTTTTGTGTCGGGAAAAGTTCCGCAGACTTGTTATCCAGGCCGACTTCTCCTATCGCCCGGACCAGACCGCGGTGCTCTCCGACAATCTTCTGAAAAGCATCTCGTTGAGCAACCCCTTCAGTCGCGTAATACGGATGAATGCCGATGACCGCGAACGCCCACGGATTATGCCGGACAAAGTCAATGACCGCGCGGGAGCTCTTCAAATCGATCCCCACATCGAAAACAACGATCTTTTCCTGCGCTATCCGGGAAATAATCTCCTGTTGGCCTGCGATAGAAGTGGAACTTATGTGCGCGTGCGTGTCAATGTACATTGCTTAGATAAACTATGTGAACAGGTAACAAGTGAAATAGTGAATTAGTTACTAGTGAGTACGTAAGATGAAGAATAATTTAGATGCTAGATACAAAGATACAAGATGTATTGATTTTTTATCTTGTATCTAGAATCTGGCATCTTTGCATCTATAAGTTACTTGTTCACTTGTGCACTTCTAATATATCCGCTATTTTGTTATCTCCACTCGTGGAAAAAGAGGCGGCATAGACTGGACCACGGTACCGCTCTTCAATAATCCCCATACGATCGATTTCTGATCAAGTACGGCTTTCGGTATCCCGAACATTCCCAGGATCTTCTCCGCGGTCTGGGGTATACACGGATACACCAATACGGCTACCAGGCGGATGTTTTCCAACAACGTATACATAAACAACGCGAGTTCTTCTTGCCTGCCTTCTTTGGATAAAACCCACGGCTTCGTATCTTCGACATATTTATTCGTCCGGTTGATAAAACCCCAAACGCACTCCAGGGCCAAATGGAACTTAAATTCTTCCATATATACGCAGTAATTCTGGACCAGTTTGTTGAATTCATCGGTAAAATATGCCGGCATCTTTTTCTCCGCGATCTCAGGGACTTTACTCTGATAGTATTTCACCGCCATACTGCTGCTGCGATGGACAAGGTTCCCCAGATCATTGGATAAATCGCTGTTCCGGCGGATAATAAATGCCGCTTCCGAATACACGCCGTCCAGACCGAACGGCGTCTCCCGCAGAAGAAAATAGCGCAAAGAATCCGCCCCGTACTGTTCGATCATCGCTTCCGGATCGACGACATTCCCTTTTGATTTCGACATCTTCTCATCCGGCCCGGTCAACCACCAACCATGAGAAAAAACGGTCTTCGGCGGTTCGATATCCAAAGCTTTTAACATGATCGGCCAATAGATCGCGTGCTGCCGTAAAATATCTTTGCCGATCAAGTGAACATCCGCAGGCCAACGCCGGCTGAACTTCCCGGTATCGGTCAGATACCCGGCACCGCTGAGATAATTCAACAATGCGTCGAACCAGACGTACACGACATACTCCGGATTGATCGGAAAAGGGATACCCCAGCTTACCCGCGATTTCGGGCGACAGATACAGAGATCGGAAAGCGTATTCCCGCGCAAGAACTCCCGGACCTCGTTATACCGGCTCTGCGGCTGAATACAATCAGGATGCTGCTGAATGTACTCCATCAGCCACGCCTGATACTTCGACAGTTTAAAAAAATAATTGTCTTCTTCGATATGTTCGACCGGCCGCTTACAATCCGGGCAGGCCGGTTTGGCGCTGTCGCCAACCTGGCTATCGTTCCAGAACGTCTCGCACGGCGTACAATACCAACCACAGTATCGAGAAACATAAATATCGCCCTTTTCCCAGAGCGCCTGAAGGCTTTTTGTGACGACTTCACGATGAGCGCTGTCGGTCGTTCGTATGAAAAAATCAAACGTGATGTGTAACCTGCCCCACAAAGCCCGGAAAGAATCCGATATGGCATCGGCAAATTCTTTCGGCGTTTTCCCGGACTTAGCTGCTTCTTTAAAGATCTTCTGTCCGTGCTCATCCGTGCCGGTCAGGAAAAAAACATCGTTGCCGATCATACGCTGGTACCGGGCGATACAATCTCCGGCACTCGTCGTATAGGCATGCCCGATATGCGCTTTCGCGTTGATGTAATATATGGGAGTCGTAAGATAATATGTTTTTTTCATGG